>SDBV01000487.1_pt1 | contig 56816 bp, 51 predicted proteins | sample 2277081 | NCBI WGS metagenome assembly SDBV01 (sample SAMN10402039, study PRJNA504765) | marine sediment metagenome | isolation source: marine sediment core GS10_PC15, 223 cmbsf | place: Arctic Ocean: Southern Knipovich Ridge | collected 2010
CGAGAGGACAAGGCTGACAAAGAAGAATACGTAGCAATATTGAAATATTGCAAGTAATTCTGATGCCGACAGCCGAAGCCGCAACAGGCAGAAAGCGAGCACGAAAAATTAAATTGCTCTAGTTCAGGTTTGCATTTCATAATAGATCATGACCGAATCTCAATGCCAGCAGGCGGACCAATCACAGCGGTCGTACCCCAGTCGGGTACGGATGATCCACGCGCACGGATTGCGCAAGACAATGATAACCAGGTAATTAGGTAGGTTATGAAAAGGACAGATGCAGACATTTATAAAGTTCAGGATTTTTCCGATAGCTCCACGGCCTATTTCGCCGCAACGGTTTACGCCGATCGCGTGGACATCCTCAGGGCGCGAGCCCGTCTGCTCAAGGGCAGGGACAGGGCGATCATGACCATGTATCTTGATAAGGGAAACAGCATTGTCCAGATCGCTCGCGTTGCCGGTGTAACCGAAGCGGTAATGTCAAGAAGGGTACGGAGGCTTATAGCCCGTCTGATCGACGGCGAGTTCGTTCTTTGCCTTCGGCACAGAGACGTTTTCGATCCCATCGAACTCGGAATTGCAAAAGATTTTTTCCTCGTCGGGCTTTCTCTAAGTGCCGTCTCCGAAAGCAGAGGTATATCTGTATACAGAATACGCAGGATCGTTGCCAAGATCAGAGCATTCAAAAAACGCATTTCAAAGATAAGGAGCCGTAATGTTTGACTATAATATCGAAAGATCGTTTTCGTGGCAGGGCACCCTCACAAAAAAAGCAGCGCAGGTTATCAAGACGTTCGGGCTTGACCTTCAAAGGTTGAAGGGTCGGACCGTCCTTGCAGCGTGCAGGCTGTCCCTAAAGCCCGGCGATATCTGTTTTATAACGGGCCCATCAGGCGCCGGAAAAAGCGTAATGCTAAGAGAAATGTACGGTTCCACACTCGACAGCAAGCGTTTGAACATCGACGACATAGCGTTGGAAAGGGGAAAGACGGTGATCGACTGCATTGAAGCCGACTTTTTCGAATCGCTCAGGATACTAAGCAAGGCGGGGCTAAGCGACGTATTTGCCGTTTTAAACGCTCCCGCCGATCTCAGCGAAGGGCAGCAGTATCGATACAAACTCGCACGGGCGTTGCTCAGCGATAAGAAGATCATTTTTGCAGACGAGTTCTGTTCCAATCTTGACAGGATAAGCGCCGCTGTCATCGCTCATAACATTCGCAAGATAGCAAGGCGCTCGCAAAAAATATTTGTTTTGGCTTCCAGTCACGACGATCTTCTTGCGGACCTGCAGCCGGACGTGATCGTTATACGACATCTAAACGGAAGTGCTGAGCGCATATACAGAAACAAAAGGGCCAAGGGATTGTAATGTTGAAAACGCACCGAAAAAATTATACGGGAATAGCCGAAAGCTTTAGCAGGTCCTTCCTGCTGATAAGTCCGACAAGTATCCCGTTCGACGTGATCGGCACCCTGCGAAAACTGCTGGTCATCAGGCACTTGCATACGTCGGCAAGTTTATCGTCTTTGTCATACGTAACTACGTCAGTTGTCATTATATCGCCTACAGTAAGCGAACTGTCAGTTGACGAGTACTCTTGGTTCTGCAGACGGAACGAAAGGCACAGCATATCTTTTTCGGAGATGATGCCTACAATGCGGTTCTTCTTATCGACAACCGGGATGCCGGTGATATTGTATTTTACGATTATATCGATCGCATCTACAAGCGGAGTTTTTTTGGTTACTGTCATCAGTTTTGTTGACATTAGATCGGATATTTCAGACATCGTATTATTCCTTACCGTATCGTATTTTTTTAGTTTGCGGTTTCTGCAACAAAGTAATTATCGGCAAGAACCAAACGTCAGTTTAATGCAAATAGTAAAGAAATTACCGGAAAACATAAAAAAAATATCGAGTTTTGCAAATACAAACACAAAACCCGATAAACAGCCAAATAAGCCTTTGAAAGGGGATAAATAATGTTTTGCAGTTCTTTAAGATCGGCCCATAAGGTCCGAATAACAAGTTGTCAGGAAACTTTATTTTAAGGATTTCACATGGACAAGGGCAAATGTTCCCTTACCAGCCGTAGGATGGGCAGATTTTCTGCCCATGCGGTTACTCAACCCCGAAGGGGTTAAATGTAACAGCCCAGGGTTAGCGAAGCGTAACCCTGGGTAATATGACAATCAAAACCTTTGCCCTGAAGGGGCTATATAAGGCTTCTACAGAGAGGGTTGGAATTTTATTATAAGGATTTTATAATGCACAAAGGCAAATGTTCACTTACCAGGTACCTTCAGATCGTACCGGGAGACAGAAGTCATTACAACCAGCTTAGTCATTTTCATTATTGCAATGACTCGCTAAATCCGTACGCCGCGATCTATGCGATCACCGACGCCCATCCTGTTCGTCGTCGTTTCGCCGGTGTCGTTGGTGTTATCGTTTATACCACCCCGGCTCCGAACCTTGCTCTTCGCAATCATGCCACCGGCGGAGTCTTTACGGGCTTTACCGACAGGAGACTCCAGCTCCAGGCCGTTAATAACAACATACGCTGTATCAGCAGGGTGATTATCGAACCGCGATATCGAAGCCTCGGTCTTGGCCCATGGCTCGTCGAAAAAACAATGCCGAGGCTGGATTTCCCCATCATAGAAGCGCTGGCGGTAATGGGAAACATAAACCCGTTCTTTGAAAAGGCAGGAATGAGAGCGTTTTCCGCCCCGCAGTGCCTGCGCAACGCAAAGCTGATAGAAGCACTCAGCATCGTCGGCATCGACGAGGATATGTTTATAGATGCCGCCGACGTTTATAGCAAACTGAATTCGCTGGACAAACAACGAAAAAGGTTTATCGACCGCCAGGTCGGAATCTTTCTACAGTCATTCGGCAAACGGAGGTTCATGTCCGATTCACCAGAGAAAACCCGTTATGTCATGGGAAAGCTTACCTTTCGACCGGTTTACTATATCTGGAACAACCCAAATAAACTTTTAAAAGGAGTATAAAACAGCGGCTGCAAAGCGGCAAAACCAAATAATAAATAGCCGTAGGATGGGCAGATTTTCTGCCCATGCGGGTACTCACCCCTGAAAGGGTTTAATGTAACAGCCCAGGGTTAGCGAAGCGTAACCCTGGGTAATATGACAATCAAAACCTTTGCCCTGAAGGGGCTATATAAAAAAAACAACCGGGTGGCAGCCTTTTCTGAAGGAAAGGGATGCTTGTTGCTCCAAACAATAATCAATAATAAATAGAAAATAGAAAATTAAAAGGGAGTATGATGATGAAAACAAGACACAGGTTAAGAGCGATACCGCTTAAGGATGTGATGCCGCATCCGATGAACCCCAATCAAATGAGCGTACAGGCATTTAAAAAACTCGTAGCTCATATCAAAAGATCCGGCAACTACGAGCCAATTATTGTCAGAAGGCATCCGGCAAAGCAGGGACGCTTTCAGTGTCTAAACGGCCACCACCGCGTAAATGCATTGGCACACCTCGGTTACGACAGCGCCGACTGCATCGTATGGGACGTCGATGACAAACAGGCACTTATTCTGCTGACAACGCTTAACCGTTTGACCGGCGCCGACCTTCTGGAAAAAAAATCCGACATCGTAAAAGAGCTAAGCAAAACATACGACCAGCGAAAGCTTTCCGCCATGCTTCCTGACAGCCGAAAAAGTATCGAAAGATTGAAAAGTATTAAAAAAACTGCAAAGCTGCCTCAAGTCGAGGACCAACAGTTCCTCACGCCGATGGTTTTCTTTGTCGACCAGGAGACAAAAACGATAGTAGACCGGGTACTGGAAACAGCGATCGATCCGGAAAAAAAAGCAACCGTTGCTCAAAGGAGGGCATGGGCTTTAGTGAATATTTTAAGAAAGGCAAAAAAAGCATGAAAAAACAAAAAAAACGACTTACGAAAAAACAAAACAGTGTACTGGACGATTTATTTGAGGGCATTCTCTCGGAGGTTCAAGTTCTTAAAAAACACAAAATCTCCACGCCGTTATATAGAAAGTGGCATGCTGATGACGAAATGTTCGCAGACGAATTCGCTTTCCGTGTCCAGGCAGGAAAACGACAGTGTGAACTCATCATCGCAAACTACGCGCCAGTTGCCGCCGCAAAACTCATTGCACTTACGGAAGGTCAAAAGGAAGAGACTACCAGGAAAGCGTGCATCGATGTTATTTCACTGCCTCTGGAGCTGACACGTCGCAAAAGAAAAAAAACGGCCGGGACCAATGATGCAGCAAAAGATATTTCAGAGGAACTGGCTTCAAAAATGTTAGAGATATTAGCGGGAGATCGGGAAAAATAACGCTTTTTAAAAACTGACCCCGTTTTTCGGCCAAAAATGAAGAATAGTGCGTTTAAAGCCTAAAAACGAGGGTCAAAAAACACAATTATGAACAAAAACAACATAAATAAAAACAAATAAACACAAAAACGAACAAAAACGAACAAGAAATAGGAGACGTTATGAAACAAAAAGATTTAGAGAAATTTTCGAACATTAACAAAGCATCGTCACTTTACGAATCTATAAAAAGGGTTCCCCCGCAAACCAGGCAGGACCTGTACAACTACGTCAAGGTCTTCCTTGGTATTGATATTCCATCCCGCTCCGTCTGCGCCGATCACTGCAGCCCGTTGGATTATCTGTGGCATGCTTATAGCTGCGATATGATCGGGGCAAACGCTCCCAATGGTGACGCCGTTGTATGGGCCAATAGAGGTGGCGGGAAAACACGCCTCGCCGCAGTTGCAACTCTGCTCGAATCGATATTCAGCCCCGGATGTCAAACAAGGATACTCGGCGGTTCGCTGGAGCAGTCTTCACGCATGTACGAATACCTGGTGCAGTTTGTGTATAATGGTTTTGAAAACATGCTGAAAGAACCTATCAGAAGAGAGAGATGTACCTTTGCAAACAAATCGTCCGTCCAAATACTCCCGCAATCGTCAAAAAGCATCCGTGGCCAGCACATACAAAAGCTACGATGCGACGAGGTCGAGCTGTTCGACGACGAGGTCTTCACCGCTGCAAAGTTCATCACAAAAAGCACCGATTCGATCACCGCGGCGATGGAGGTGCTAAGCACGATGCACAGACCATACGGACTGATGCAAAAACTCATCGCTTCTGCGGAAAAGAACGGAACCCCGATCTTTAAATGGTGCATCTGGGAGGTCATGGAAAAATGCACCGACAGAAGCTGCTCCACATGCCCGCTGGATAAGTATTGCAGAGGCAGGGCAAAGCAATGCGACGGATACTTTAAGATCGACGATTGCATCGCACAGATGAGACGTTCCAGCACAGCGGCATTCGAAGCAGAGATGCTTTGCAAGAGACCAAACCTCGACAATGCGGTCTTTCCGGAGTTCGACCCGGATGTCCATGTAAAACATGTCAGCTTTACCGAGCTCCTGCCGTTGTATCGTGCCGTCGATTTCGGATTCGTTAACCCATTTGTGTGCCTTTGGTTGCAGATTGACGATAACGGCTGTGTTTATGTCATCGACGAGTACGTACGTTCAAGGGCGACCATTGACATTCACGGGCAGGAAATGCTTAAGCGAACGCCGACTGAGGAGACCTCGGTTAGGGCGACATTTTGCGACCCCGCAGGTGCAGGCAGAAACGATGTCACCGGAACAAGCGCCGTAAAAGAGCTAAGATCGTTGGGCGTTAAGTGCCGCTATAAAAAAAGCACTATCCTCTCAGGAATCGAGCTTATAAGAAGGGCGATACGTTCCGGCGACGGTAAAAGTAAACTTATCATAGACCCAAAATGCACACGATTGATAGAGGCACTGCGGTGCTATCACTATCCGGAGAACAACGGTGCAGATCGATTCTCGGAGATTCCCGATAAGGACGGAGTGTACGACCACCCGATAGACGCACTGCGATACTTCTTTATTGGTTTAAATTCGACCGGAAAGGTAAAGGTGATAAAATACTGAAACTAGGTTGAGGCCTTGGTTGCATTTTCGGCTGCCGAACGGATCATCTCAAGTTTCAACAGATCCTTTCGGGTTATAATACCGACGACCTTACCATCGGAAAGGACGGGAACCCTGCGGAAATCCTGAGTGTTGAGACACTTGATTATATCGGACAGGTTATCATCGATATTGAAGCTGACAACCTCGGTGCTCATTACGTCCGAGGCGGTCATATCGGAAAAACCGTTACCGCTGGTCATGGCATTTACAACGCATATTGAGTTGAGAGTATCTTTTTCGGAGATGATACCGACAAGATAGTTTTCATCGTCGACAACAGGAACTCCTGTAATGTTGTGTTTCAGCAGCAGACCTATTACGTCAGAAAGCGGGGTATTTGGATGAACACTGATAACATCTTTTATCATTATAGATTCGAGCGAAGGCATTTATTTTCCTTATATCTTTTACAGTTTAAAAGCTCTAACTATCAGGACTATCGGCTAAAAACCGGTGCTACTTTCCAATTTATCGAAAAAATAACAATTTAAAGGGTTTTTTTGCTGAAAAAGGCATAAAAAAAAACGCCCGCGCTCCCAGCGCGGACGTTTTAGAACAACTGGCAAGGAGGTGCCAGTTGAAAAAGGAGTCCATTCGACTCTTTAAGTCTTTTTTTTCCTTATAAAGACCAGGCAGCCTACGCCAAGCATAGCTAACGTTGTCGGTTCCGGAACTTCTGCAGCAGTAAATTCAATGCTGCTTACATAGACGCTGCCTGCGGTTTGACCGATGGTCAAACCGGTCAGCGTTGTTCCGTTTACCGGAAACAGCTCGCCCAGATCGATAACGATACTGTTTGCTTTACCAAAGGTGGCTGCACCTAACCAATCGGAATCACTTAACAGAGTTTCCGAACCGTCGAGTGCATCCACGAGCCTAAACGTCGTACCGTCGGCATTTCTGTTATAGCCCTTAAGGCCAATAACAACCGAAGCTGCACTTACCGTTGTCTCAAAATCAAAGAACAACTCATCATTGCCGCCCTGCAATGCGTCAAGACCAACATTACCATACGGCGGCTGGGCGCCATAGGCACCCATGCCTGAGGAGTTAACCCAGACATTGGCATTGTTGTATCCGCCGGTCCCTGCGGTGGTCGTCCTTGCGCTGACAGTGAAAGCGCCATCTACGCTTACGCTATGGCCCTGATCGCCAACACTAAGACCAAGACCGTCTGCTGTCAGCGTTACCGTTTCTGCCATCATCTTAGATGACATGACCGACAACAACATTACCATTAAAGTAAGTTTTCTATTCTTCATACCGATCACTCCCGCCGCCGCCCCCCCAGGAGCCTGCGGCTTCAACGTCACGACCATTAACCAGTTATTGCGCCATCGGAAAAGATCAAAGTTGTCTTGCTATATTAAAGACAGCACAAATACAATCGCCATTACGCACGGCGGTAACATAAACAAACCAGGATTAACTCTCATTTTAGTTCTCCTAAACCAGATAAACTGGAAATCCTAAGCACTAAATTCGAAATCCGAAACAATATCGAACTTCCAAAACTCTAATTTTCAAAACAAAAACAGAACGGGCATTGCGCAGCCATATCGGTAAAGACGAAAAGAGAAACTGCGAGATGCCGCGCGGTCCGAACCTGTAAGGGCCCAAACCTGCGCTGCTAAGGGCATGCTATTGCATGGGCCTATGCGGCGTCTGAAACATGTTTTAAAATAAGCAAACTCATTTCTTGACTCCTAACATCAACACCAAATACAAATTCGGTACTGCTCCTACGAAGCCTAAAAACTTCACTTATTGTTTACACCTATATTATAACAAATAACAAATCGCATCCAAACTCAACTAAGCTAAATTTCATTTTTTCCCCGTTTTCGTTAATACGTCGTTTCGGGCGTTATTTTTATAGGACGTTGGCCCAAAATTTTCAGGTCGAAAATTTTGGTAAATACTAAATCCTAAGCTCTAAATCCGAAACAAATTCTAACTGCCTTTAGGCCCCGATGAATCGGGTTTTCACTCCAGCCTATGGCTAGATAACTATGTGATCCATTATCATGTTAGCGTAAAACATGCTTCGATAAAGTACGTTACATATGCTTTCGACAAAAACTGCTAAAAATTAATGATCAAAACTTCCAGCACCCAGGGCGTAAACCTACCGCTGGATTAAAAGGTGTTTTTTGCCACAGCCGCCGTCGCCAAGGCTATGGCGAGCCAGGGAGGAAAAAGAGGAAAACAGAGAGAAAAAAGGGGTCTGCCCCCTTAATTCTTTGGCAAAGATTAAGGAGTTTTTTCTTGACAAAGAAGATAGTTTGTGGTATGATTCAAAATGGTTCTATTAAGCATGAGGCATGAAGAGAGATAAAAGCATTCATTTCAAAATAATATTAAGCGAAATCCCGATGCACCCTTTCCGGCTTCGCCAAAGCTATGCCGCGACGGGTAGGGTGATAAGACTACCTTTAGGTAGATAAGATAGTGATGCGTTGTCTGGCTATGGGGAGCCATTCGACAAGCTCATAACAGGCGAAAAGTTTATAAATTGAGAGAGTTTTTTGAAAGAATGAAATGAGCAGGGCAGTTTTAATAATTATTGTAACGTCTGTTTTTGTATCAACAGCTTTTGCAGCCTGTCCATCGGCTGACCTTAGTGGCGACTGCAGGGTCGATTATGAAGATTTCACTGTACTGGGCTCCGGGTGGCTGACAACTTATGACCCGAACGACCTTTTTGATATGGCCCTTGAGTGGCTGGAAGATTGGTCTATTGAGTGTCCGTCTATGGATTTTACTGGCAATTGCAGGGTCGATTATGAAGATTTTGCTGTAATCGGTGCTAATTGGCTCAGTGGATACGACTTAAGCGATGTATACACGCTGGCTTCTCAGTGGCTGGATGACTGGTCTTTATCTTTCGTAACGACGTGGAACACGAGCCTCGGAACCGGCACAACGGTCACATTGGCACTGGCCGGTACTGTGGACGTTGAAATTGACTGGGGTGACGGTACTCCTGTTCAAACCGTAACTACTCAAGGCCCTGTGCACGACTACGGTACCGACGGGGAATACACTGTCTCGGTCACCGGCAGCGTAACATCGTACAACAGCCATGACAACGGCGGTGCGGCTTCCGAGCGTGCAAAGCTGATAAGTGTCGATAACTGGGGGCAACTTGGCTTTACCAGCATGTACAGTGCGTTCGATGAGTGCTCGAATCTCGTTTCAGTACCGAGTACTTCGGACGGGATCGAGGCCGTCACCAACATGGCTGGGATGTTCTGGGGTGCGTCAGCGTTCAACAGTGATATTAGCGGCTGGGACACCTCCAACGTCATCTACATGAACTATGTGTTCTGCAATGCGTCGACGTTCAACCAGAATATAAGTGACTGGGATACCTCAAACGTTATCAGCATGTACGGGATGTTCGAAGATGCGTCGGCGTTCAACCAACCAATAGGCAACTGGGACACCTCCAGCGCCACCGACATGTGCAAGATGTTTAGCTTTGCGTCAGCGTTCAGCCAGGACATAGGCGGCTGGAATACCTCCGGCGTCACCAACATGGAAGCGATGTTCGCCGGTGCGTCGTTGTTCAACGGTGATATTAGCGGCTGGGACACCTCCAGCGTCACCGATATGGGAGGGATGTTCTACGATGCGTTGTCGTTCAACCAAGACATCAGCAGTTGGAACACCTCCAGCGTTAACTGGATGAGCAGTATGTTCTATAATGCGTCGTCGTTCAACCAAGACATCAGCAGTTGGAACATCTTCAGCGTTAACTGGATGAGCAGTATGTTCTATAATGCGTCGTCGTTCAACCATGACCTGTCCGGATGGTGCGTCACACTGATTCCTTCTAGGCCGAATGTTTTCGATACCGGCGCCACCAGTTGGACAGAGCCGCGGCCAGTATGGGGAACCTGCCCGTACCGGACATCGTGCCGGCCGGCAGACCTTAGCGGCAACTGTATGGTTAATTATGACGATTACACAATTCTTGCCGAATGGTGGCTGGAAGGTTGCGAATCGTCAAACAACTTCTGTGAAGGAGCTGATCTTGATTTATCCAGCCATGTTGGTCCGAACGACCTTGCAATCTTAGCCGACGATTGGCTGGTTAATGGTGCTTTCGTAACGACGTGGAACACGAGCCTCGACAACGACGAACCCGGCGGCGGCACAACGATGGTTACCCTGGGACTGGCTGGGTTTGTGAACGTTGCTATCGACTGGGGTGACGGCAGCGATCTTGAATATGTAACTACTCCCGGCCCGCATGTACACGACTACGGAGTTGACGGGACCTACACCGTATCGGTTACCGGCAGCGTGACGGCGTACAACAGCTTTGGCAACGGCGGTGCGGCTTCCGAGCGCGCAAAGCTGATAAGTGTCGATAACTGGGGTCAACTTGGGTTTACCAGCATGTACAGTGCGTTCGATGAGTGCTCGAATCTCGATTCAGTACCGAGTACTTCGGACGGGATCGAGGCCGTCAGCGACATGAGCTTTATGTTCTACTATGCGTTGTTATTCAACGTGGACATCAGCGGCTGGGATACCTCCAGCGTTACCGACATGGGCTGGATGTTCACCAATGCGTCAGCGTTCAACCAGGACATAGGCGTCTGGGATACCTCCAGCGTCACCAACATGGACTGGATGTTCGGCAGTGCGTTAGTGTTCAACCAACCAATAGGCAACTGGGACACCTCCAGCGTTACCGACATGTACGGGATGTTCTGGGGTGCGTCAGCGTTCAACAGTGATATTAGCGGCTGGGACACCTCCAACGTCACCAACATGAACTATGTGTTCTACAATGCGTCGGCGTTCAACCAGAATATAAGTGACTGGGATACCTCAAACGTTATCAGCATGTACGGGATGTTCGAAGAAGCGTCGGCGTTCAACCAGAACCTGTCGGGATGGTGCGTTACGAATTTTCCTTCTAAGCCGGCCGATTTCGATACCGGTGCTACCAGTTGGACAGAGCCGCGGCCTGTGTGGGGAACGTGTCCGTGATAGGATAAATCAACGGTCTGTGGGCTGCCTTTAAGGTTTGTTGGCCCAATCCTAAGCACTAAATTCGAAATCCGAAACAAGTCCTAAATTCTAAAAGCAAATGTTTTAAACTATTCCAGCTTTCCGTCTTCGCTAAAGCTATTGCACGATGAAATGGCGATTCAGGAAGGAATAAGAAAAAACAAATGAACAGCGATGAATCAGGAGTTTGACTACTGGTTTTCGCGGTGTGTGTCGAAGATGTACGAGATGACATCCTTTCTTGTTACGATGCCTACCAGCTTGCCATTTAACAGAACCGGTAGCCTTCTGAACTTGTTTTTCATGAGACATGAGCAAAGGGCAGTCAATGATTCTGTAGCTTCTATGGTCACTACGTCCTTCGTCATGAAATCTTCGACGAGCATGTCTTCTTGCGGCGGACATTCCTCTTCCTGAATTTGAATAGCAAGTGCAAGTACGTCTTTTTCCGAAATGATCCCAATGACCTTGCTGTCGTTGTTTACAACCGGCAGGCCCGTTACGTTGGACTTTACCAGTTTCTCAACGGCGTCGATGACAGAGGTTCCCTTTTCGACGGTCACTACGTCCGATATCATAATGTCATTGATCCATTTCATTGTATATTCCTTAACGGCAGTTGTTTACTTCTATAAAGGTCTTTTTGGACAATAATAGTTTTTTCGGGTAATATTGTTGCAGACTTTACTATATTATCAATGGATCAAGTTTATTTTTGTGTTTGTCCCATAAAAAAGCGTTTATCCTGCCAGTGGGGTGTGGTCGTTTTTTTGCGATTATTTTCTGCTTTTGCAATGTTTAAAATGTTTTGCAAGTTTTAATCGTATGAAGATCAAAAAAAGAGCTGCAGTGAGAACCAATGGAATTTTTAGATAGTGTATCGAGTCAATCAAATGTTCCGGGCCTGGTCGGCGTCCCTTATTTTCTTTAAGAGTTCTTTTCTTGTTTTGACGCGCAGCTTTGCATTTTCGTACCTTCTCTTTTCATCGTCGGTTTCCGGCAGGACAGGTATTACGGGAGTTGGTTTTCTGTTTTTGTCGAGTGCGACAAAAGTAAGGTGTGCGGTTGTTGCTCTTGCAGTTTCCCCTGTTAGGGGGTCCTCTTTTATGACCCGGACACCTACTTCCATCGATGTGCGCGAGACATAGTTTACGGATGCTTTAAGCAGGACATGATCTCCAATATAGATCGGATGTCTAAAGTTTATCGAGTCGATGCCTACGGTAACGATGTCTGTTTTGCAGTGCCTTTGTGCGGCGAGTGAGGCTACCATGTCTATCCATCCCATGATGACCCCGCCGAAGGCGGTCCCTGACGGGTTTGCCTGGTCTGGCATTACGAGGTATCTTGATTCTACTGCGCTTTGGCTGGGCGTTTTTGAGGTTTGGTCTGCGTTCATTTTTGCCTCCGTCAGATCGAGAGCACGAATTTGTATTCCATTACTTGTCTATGATAGAAGCGGGTGCAGAAAAAGCCAACTTTTTTTGGCTTAGTGCTGAAAAAAGTTATGTGTATTTGGGCGAATCGTCTTGTTAGTCAGAGAATGCGTTGGCTCTTGCTACGAGCCTGTTTTTTCCGATCGCAGAGATGATGACGTCTTTTCTTGTTATTAGTCCTACAAGTTTTTTGCCGTCAACGATGGGCACTCTTCTGAAAGGGTTTTCCATAAAGCACTGGCATGTGTCTGCGAGATTGTCGTCGGGCCTGAATTTCGTGATGTTTGTGGACATGAAGGCTTCGACTGTTTTGTTCTGCATCTCTGTTGGTGTTCCTGTTATTAAATGGTATGCGATGCCTAAGAGGTCTTTTTCTGAAACTATGCCCACCAGTTCCATGTTTTTTTCCACGACCGGCAGTCCGGTGATCTTGTACTTGACAATCAGTTCAAGGGCCTCGGTGACGGTCGTGTCCTTCCTGACGACTACCAGATCTGTTTGCATTATGTTTTTAATTTTAAGCATATTAGTCATCCTTAGTTATAGGACGTTGTTCTTTGGAGAAAGTGGCCTATGTAGCCACATCAAACCATGTACGTATATGTATTCGGCAATAATACGCAGGTGCTTTAGCGTTTTTTTGCTAATTATTGCGGTAAAATACGGTTTTTCCGTGCAAATATGCCGATGCTATTTTTTTTGTGTGTGAATGAAAAGTTTCGAAAAAAAAAGTTTTTCCTTGACATTTGGTATCGGTTTGATTATATTAGATTTGTCAGTGTGACGTTGTTTTTAGTTTTCACTGCATATCATTGGGACGGGGGCCTGGAAGCTACCTGGAGATGAGGCGGGAAAATGGGCAAGTTTTGTGCCGGTTTTTGTGCGCTCGTGATTTAATCATGTCTTGCCTGCATAATTTATTTATGTTTTTTCGTTTGATTGTGCAGAAGTTTCGTAACAGTTTGCATACAACGGCTTTGTGAAGATTGTCTTTGCGTGTTGGAGCAGACGAATTCAAACGACCTATCAAAATCAGTATGGAGATTGTGCGCCTGGATTGCGCTCTTATATAAGCGCCATAGGGGGCCGCAAATTTGAAAGGTTATGATGATGAAAAGAAAAGTTTTACCATTAATTTTATCATTGTTAATGTCGATGTCTTGCGGAAGTTATGCTGTTTTGCATACTCTTGAATTTGATGAGTTTGGTTCTTCGCCCCCCGATATTTTTGCTGACGGTCTGAGTATTGAGGAATTGACATTTGGTTATACTCCTGGCGAAGGCAGTTCGGATCAAGCTATATACAACGGAAGTTTTTCGCAAGAGAGCGTTTTTCTTTCTGGTGATAGTCTTGAGGGTAACGTCGGGGGCGAGTTGACGATCGCTTTTGATATACCTACGAATATGCTCCAATTTGATGCGGCAGTCGACGGTGACGGCTCGACATCCTTTATGAAGGTGGAACTTTTCGGCGATACGGGCAACTCAATGGGTGAAGAGATGGTTCCGCTGTATCAGATATTGAACGGCGGTCTTAGCGAGGGTCATTATTCATATTATAATCCATTGGACGGCGGTTATGCCAGTAGTGCCGTTATTGGTTTTATCAGCAGCACAGCAGAAGAATTTTATGTCGATAACCTTAGTTATATATCAACCCCTGAACCTGCCAGTATGATGCTGCTTGGTCTTGGCGGGATTGTGTTACGCAAACGAAGGGGTGAAAAACAGCAGTAAATTTGTAAGCTAAGAAGCGGAGAGTAGTAGAGAAAAACTTTATGTTGTACGGGGCCGTAAGTTGAAAAGCTTACGGCCTTTTTTTTTGTTCAAATAAAAGATCAAAAATTAAGGTATCGCCTTGCGTCGATGCTGATTTATGGTTTTGGCCATCGAGGAGACAGAGAAAAGGAAGATTGAAATTGCATATTGCAAAGATTCTGCCGATGTGGTATAAGTTTGCTTTATAAGCTAAATAAGGCGGAATACATGGAAATATACGAATTAAAGACATCTATCAACGAGTTGACGGCCCGGATAGCAACGATCCGGGACTGGCTTTGACTTACCAGCCAAAACAGCCCTCCAAAGCGAATTAGAAGCCAAGATCGCTACGGTCGGTTTTTGGGACAATCCTGAGATGGCGCGTAAAGTGGTTTCTCAGCTTAGCGCCGTTAAGAGCATCACCGGTCCGGTTAACGAGATAGCGTCTGCTGGAACGGATCTTGCGGAGCTTATGGAACTTGCAGAGTCAGAAAACGATGCCGGTACGCTGGCGAGCATCGAAGAGGATATAAAAACGGTCTCGGCCAAATGCGATAAGATCGAAGTTGCCGGTATGCTAAGCGGTGAGGACGATATGCGTGGGTGCTTTTTGAGCATTCATGCAGGAGCGGGGGGTACCGAGAGCTGCGACTGGGCAAATATGCTGCTTCGAATGTACACACGATATTTCGAGCGGAACAAGTATAAGTATGAAGAGCTTGATATTACGCCGGGTGAGGAGGCTGGGATTCGTTCGATCACGATACGTGTTAGCGGCGATTTTGCGTTCGGTAAACTTTCGTGCGAAAGCGGGGTGCATCGGCTTGTGCGGATAAGCCCGTTCGATTCGCAAAAGCGACGGCATACGAGTTTTGCGGCGGTCGATGTTGTTCCGGAACACGATGACGATGTCGAGACCGAGATAAACGATGACGATCTTCGGATCGATTTTTACAGGGCCAGCGGGGCAGGCGGTCAGCATGTTAACAAGACGAGTTCTGCAGTTAGAATAACACATCTGCCGACGAATATAGTTGTGCAGTGCCAAAACGACAGGAGCCAGCATAAAAATAAGTCCCAGGCGATGAAGATGCTTAAGTCAAAATTGTATATGCTTGAGCAGCAAAAACGCGACGCAGAAACTGCCAGGCTGTATGGTAATAAAGGCGAGATCGCGTGGGGGAACCAGATACGCAGCTATGTTTTGCAGCCGTACCAGATGATAAAGGACCATCGGACAGATTTTCAAAAGGGAAATGTTGACAATGTTCTCGATGGTGATATAGAAGGGTTTATCGAAAGTTATCTTAGATTTCGCTCAAAAGCGAAGAGCAAGTAGTATGGAGAAAATAATTTAGCCACGAATTACACGAATGAAAACACGAATTGTTTCAGCCTCCGGCTGAATAAAAAGATATTTTTGCCACAGAGGAAAAAGAGAACACAGAGAGTACAGAGGTTTAAAAGAGAAAAAGATTAAAAGGAATATCGCCTACGGCGATGCCGATTTAATAATTTTTAAGGGAATAGAGATGGCTAAAGAGATTATCAATGTAACGGTTACGTCGAGGAAAGCTAATGCGATCGAGGTTAAGGCGGATGTGCTTGCAGTGGGCGTCTTTAGTGATGATAAGACGAACAAGCTTTGCAAGGCGATAGATAAAAAGGTCGCAGGCGCGATAGAAAAACTTAAGAAGCTTGGCGATTTTAAGGCGGATGCCAAGGAAACGGCGCTGATCTACGGTGACGGCAAGATCTCGGCTAAACGTGTTTTGCTGGTTGGGCTCGGTAAGAAGAAAGAGCTTAAGGTCGGCGATGTTCGCGATGCGGCGGCGATGAGCGTCAGTAAGGCCGTTGGGCTTAAGGCGAAAACAATAGTGATCGCGATCAGCGAGGCTGTGTGTAAAAAGATCGATCCGGGGACGGCTGGTCAGGCGATGGCGGAAGGTGCTTATTTCGGCAGCTATCGTTATGACGAGTTTGTCGGTAAAGGCGACGACGATAGACTAAGCAGTTTAAAGGTAAGCATAGTCGATGGTGACGTGGCGAAGGCAAACAGAATCGCTAAGGGCGTTAAGGCCGGGGTCATCATCGGTCAGGTGCAGAGCTTTGTGCGAACGATAGCGAACAGGCCCGGGAATGTTATTAATCCGAAGAGCCTTGCGGAGATCGCGAAAAAGGTTGCCAGGGGCACGCCGGGGCTTAGCTGTACGGTGTTCGATGATAAGCAGCTTAAACAGAAAAAGATGGGCGGCATACTGGCCGTCGGTTCCGGTTCTGCGAATAAGCCGAGGATGATCGTTCTAAAGTATACATCGAAAAAGAAAACATCGAAGCGGATCGGGCTTGTTGGTAAGGCGATCACATTCGATTCGGGCGGGATAAGCATTAAGCCCTCTGTGGGTATGCAGGATATGAAGTTCGATAAGTCCGGCGGGGTTGGGGTGCTCGGTGCGATGAAGGCTATCGCTCAGCTTAAGCCAGCGGTAAATGTTTACGGTATTATTCCGGCGGCAGAGAATATGCCTTCGGGAGGAGCTTGCCGGCCCGGGGATATTATTACGTCGTATAGCGGTAAGACTATCGAGGTGCAGAACACCGATGCCGAAGGGCGGCTGATCCTTTGCGACGGGCTGCATTATGCGGTGCAGCAAAAGTGCGATACGATCGTTGACATTGCGACGTTAACCGGGTCCTGCATGGTTGCACTGGGTAAGTATATGGCGGGATTGATGAGCAACGATGACGAGCTTGTTAAAAAGCTGCAAAAGGCATCCGAGCAGAGCGGGGAAAAAGTCTGGCATCTTCCTTGCGGGGATGAGTATAGTAAGGAGATCAAGAGCAAGATCGCTGACCTTAAAAATATCGGCAGCAAGTGGGGCGGGGCAAGCACTGCGGCATCGTTTTTGAAAGAGTTTGTCGGTGAGACCAAGTGGGCCCATATCGATATGGCGGGCGTTGATATGTTCGATAGTGCCGGCGAGTTCGGCAGTGTTGGTTCGACGGGTTTCGGTGTTCGGCTGTTAACGAATTTTGTGTTGAATGAAGCAGGGTCGTAACTCGGAGAAAACGAAACCGCGGATTTCGCGGATTACACGGATTTTTAAAAAAAAAGAGGAGCCAGCCTTTCGGCTGGGCCTTTTATTAAAGTGTAAATGAAAAGTAAAGTTGAAAGAGGTTGTTATGAGTCAGGAACCGGAACGAAAGGTTGACCTAAAGCGTATTGAAAAAGCGGTCCATGAGATACTGGTCGCCGTCGGTGAAGATCCTGATCGTGAGGGTTTGCGTGATACGCCGGCACGGGTTGGGTATATGTATCAGGAGCTGCTGGCGGGAATGAACCACGATCCTAAGGAACATATAACCAGCGTTTTCCATGAGGATTACGACGAGGTTGTTCTGCTTCGGGATATTCCTTTCTACAGTGTTTGCGAGCATCACATGATGCCTTTTATCGGTAAGGCTCATATTGCGTATCTTCCGGACGGCAAGGTTCTTGGTATAAGTAAGCTTGCACGAATTTTGGATTGTTTTGCCCGTCGATTGCAGGTTCAGGAGCGTATGACCAGTCAGGTTGCGGATTTTCTGATGGAGAGCCTTATGCCTAAGGGCGTTGCGGTTGTTATCGAAGCGTCGCATAGCTGTATGACGATCCGCGGTATCAAGAAGCCTGGGTCTGCGATGGTGACATCTGCGTTGCGTGGTATATTTATCCGCGACCCGAAGAGCCGCAGCGAGGTCTTGGGTTTGATGAATATCGATAGATAGCGTGGAGCGTGGGGCGTATAGCGTATAGGACGCCTGCGGCGTCTCCAGCCTTTCGGCTGGCTTGAGTTTGCCCCTTCGGGGTCGCTTCGCGTGGAGGCCGGTTGTGCCGGCGTTTTTTTATATGCATAAGTTGGCAAGAGAAGTTCGTTTTTGTGTCGACCCTTTCGGCAGTGAAAGTGTTGTAGGCGCCAATTCGTATACGGCTAAGCCTTGCGGGGATGGACTAAGCATTTATTTTGGATTGATGGCAGAGCTTGCCGGCGGGGTCGATGCCGATACGGGGTTTGTGGTTAACGTTACCGAGATCGATAAGGCGATACGAAACAAGGCTGTGCCGGTGTTTGAGGATTGCGTGCGTGATAGCTTCGGTAAGGGTAAGAGCGTTAGTTACTTCGATCTTTACCGGTTGCTTAAAAAGAGCTGGGGGCTTATCGGCGGTGAGTTTGGGGATAGTAAACTCAGCAAGCTGGTTTTGTCGGTTAATCCGTTTAGAAAACTTTCGATAAATTCGGAGGATAGTGACGTGTTTTATTTCAGTGAGAAGTTTGAGTTTGCGGCGATGCACCGGCTTTGGAACGAGAAGTTTAGCGAGCAGGAGAACTACGATCATTTTGGTAAATGCGCCAATCCTAACGGGCACGGTCACAACTATCATGTTGAGGTTACGGTTAAACGGACAGGCAGCGACGAGGGGCCCGGCTGGGGCGGTGCGTTTGAAAGGGTCGTCGACGATAACTTTATAAGCGTTGTCGATCATAAAAATTTGAACGAAGATGTGGCTGGGCTAAAGGGCAAGAACCCGACGGTCGAGAACATTACTTCGTTCGCCTGGGCTCAGCTTAAGGGCAAGTTTGACGGGGCCGAGCTTGAGAGTATAACTATCTGGGAGACTGATCGGGCGTACTGTACTTATAAAGGCTAAAATCAAAGATAAAAAATTAAAATGAAAAATTGTGGTATCGCCTTTCGGCGATGTTGTTTTATTAAATCTGCCTGTAAATCCGTAAAAATTGGTCCGAAAAGAGGGCGAGGCGGTTTTTTGTTGTCGGCGGGGTGATAAATGGCATTATGTTTTGTGTGTATGTCTTTAGTTTGCAAGTCTTTATATCAATGGTGCGGTTGGGTTTTAATTCGTTTTTTATCTGTAAAATCATGTATGAATGTGCTATCTTGTTGCTCTGTATATATAGTGGTAGAGGTGTGCGCGTTGGTTTGGTGTAACCGACGGGGACGGAGTGTGTCTTGATCGTGATTCGTGACTCGTGATTCGTGACTCGAGGATGGCTAAAGCCATCGCTGACCTTCGGTCAGTTTTGGGCTGTGGTTCGTGACTCGTTCCGCCTTTGGCGGTACTGACCTGCAGTCAGTTTTGGGTTTAGTTTGTGATTTGTTTTTTATCAATTTGGTGGTAATTTATGAAGGCATTGGTTACAGGCGGCGCGGGGTTTATCGGGTCCCATCTTTGTGAGCGTCTTTTGGAGGACGGTTACGAAGTCTGTGTGATCGACGATCTGAGTACGGGCAGGCTTTCGAATATTGAGCATCTTTTGGACGGTGCGAAAATAGAATTTGTCGAAGGCAGCGTTCGGAACAGAGATGTTGTCGAGCCGCTTATTGAAAAGTGTGATGTTGTTTTTCATCTTGCGGCGGCGGTCGGTGTTCAGCTTATCGTCGACAGGCCGGTACATACTATCGAGACTAATATTCACGGGACGGAGATCGTGCTTGAGTATGCGAATAAATATTCGAAGAAAGTTTTGATCGCATCGACGAGCGAGGTTTACGGGAAAAGCGAAAATGTTCCTTTCCATGAAGACGACGATACGATTTTAGGCAGTACGATGTTCTCGCGTTGGTCGTATGCGTGCAGTAAGGCGATAGACGAGTTTTTGGCGTTTGCGTATCACAAGCAGTATGGGCTTGAGGTTGTTGTGTGCCGGTTGTTCAATACGATCGGGCCAAGGCAGGTTGGTCATTATGGGATGGTTGTTCCGCGGTTTGTCGAAAAGGCGTTGAAGAACGAAACGATCCAGGTGTATGGTGACGGGGAGCAAAGCCGGTGTTTTGCGTATGTTGGCGATGTTGTCGAGGCGATAAGCAAACTTGCGGAAAGCGAAGATGCAATTGGCAAGGTTTTAAATATCGGTTCAGATAAAGAGATCAGCATTAATGAGCTTGCTGACCTTGTGATTAAAATGACTTCCAGCAAGAGCGGTAAAGAGTGTATCTCTTATGAAAAGGCTTATGGAGCGGCGTTTGACGATATGCAGCGGCGCGTGCCTTGCCTTGACAGGATAAAAGAAGCGATAGGTTATCAACCAAAGACGGGCCTCGAAGAGGCGCTTGAAATAATAATCGAAGATTTGAAAGGTAGAGACAAATGAAGATAGCAGTAGTCGGAGTAGGATATGTAGGTCTTGTAGCGGCGGGTTGTCTGGCAGAGGGCGGTAATCATGTTATCTGTGTTGACAACGATAAAAAGAAGATCGACGCACTTAAAAAAGGCGTGATCCCGATCTATGAGCCGGGGCTAACCGAGATCGTTAAAAGGAACGAGGCTGATGGGCGGTTAGTCTTTACGACGGATCTTAGCGAGGGAGTTAAGAACTCTAAGGTTATTTTTATAGGTGTTGGGACACCAAGCTCTGCGGACGGGTCGGCGGATATATCTGCGGTGCTTGATGTTGCGGGCAGGATCGCCGAGTGCATGGACGGTTACAAGATAGTCGTTACCAAAAGCACTGTGCCTGTTGGGACGGGCAAAAAGGTTGCCGATGTGATGAGTTCCAAGACGAAACAAAAGTTCGATTATGTAAGCAATCCTGAGTTTCTGAAAGAGGGTTCTGCGGTCGAAGATTTTATGAAGCCTGACAGGATTATCATAGGCAACGAGAAGGAAGAGGTCAGGGAAACCATGCGTCAGTTGTACGCACCTTTTATGCGCAAAAGCAGCAGAATACTTTTCATGGATACTGCCAGTGCAGAGATGAGTAAGTATGCAGCCAATACGATGCTTGCGACTCGTATATCTTTTATGAATGAGCTTAGCGGGCTTTGTGAAAAATACGGGGCTGATATTGAAAATGTACGAGCAGGTATCGGCAGCGATTCTCGTATCGGCAGTTCGTTTTTGTTTCCCGGTGTCGGATACGGCGGAAGCTGTTTTCCTAAGGATGTAAAGGCGTTTGAGTTTATGGGCGATGCTGTTGGGTATCCGATGACGATAGCTCAGGCTGTTCAGCATGTTAATTATCGTCAGCAGGATAGATTCGCACAGAAGATCCTGGATTATTTTGGCGACAAAGCATCCGGTAAAAAGCTTGCGGTTTGGGGGCTTGCGTTTAAGGCCAGGACCGACGATGTTCGTGATGCACCTTCGATACGCTGCATAAAGAAGTTCCTTGCAGCGGGTATGGAAGTTGTTGCGTACGATCCTGAGGCGATGAAGGAAGCGAGCAAAGAGCTTGACGGTGCGATAACAACAGTCGAAAAGAGCTACGACGTGCTGGACGGGGCCGATGCGTTGGTGATATTTACAGAGTGGCAGGAGTTCAGGACTCCGGACTTCGATGTAATCGCAAAGAAATTAAATAAGGCAGTTATTTTTGACGGGCGCAATCTTTACGATCCTAAATATGTTCGCAAGCAGGGCATTGAATATTACAGTGTAGGAAGGGCTTAGGGTATGAAAATACTTGTTACAGGTGCAGCGGGTTTTATTGGTTCTCATTTGGCTGAGCGATTGGCTAAGACGGGGCACGAGGTTTCTGGCGTGGATTGTTTTAGCGATTATTATGCCCGGAGCCTTAAGGAGCTTAACGCTGCTGATGTTAAGAAAAGCGGCGCTCGGATATTTGAGCTTGATCTTGCGGCGGACGATCTTTGCGAGGCTGTTAAAGGTGTCGAGGTTGTTTATCATTGTGCTGCTCAGCCGGGGATAAGCGATTCGACGACTTTTGATGATTATAAACGAAATAATATAACGGCGACGCACAGATTGCTTGACGTGTTAAAGGGGTCGCCGTGCTTGAAGATGTTTGTCAATGTGTCTACGTCTTCCGTTTACGGTAAGTTCGCGACCGAGAGTGAAGAGGCTGTGCCTGAGCCTGCTTCATTTTACGGGGTGACGAAATTAGCGGCAGAGCGAATGGCGATCACCTACGGAGCCGAAAACAATATGCCGGTTTGTTCGCTGCGATTGTTTTCTGTTTACGGGCCAAGGGAACGGCCCGAGAAACTTTATCCGAAGCTTATCAGAAGCATTCTTGAAGATACGGAGTTTCCGCTTTACGAGGGGAGCAAAAAGCATCTTAGGAGCTTTACTTATGTCGACGATATTGTTGACGGGTTTGTCGCGGTGCTTGAGAATATGGATGCCTGTGCCGGAGAGATAATAAATATCGGCTGGGATAAGGAGCGGAGTACCGCTGACGGGATAAAGGCGGTCGAGGATGCTTTGGGTAAGAAGGCGAAGTTCAAAAAAGTTCCTGCAAGGCAAGGAGATCAGCTTCGAACGTGTGCTAATATCGATAAGGCAAGACGGCTTTTAGGTTATGACCCAAAGACGAAGCTTGTAGATGGCGTAAAAACAGAAGTGGATTGGTACAAAGAAAAGATTTTTGAAAAGATAGATTTTTAACACCCTTCAGGGTGATAAGATCGTGATTCGTTAGCTTGTTAAGTGTAAAACATGCTTCGATAAAATACGAATTTTGTGTTTTCGCCAGAAAGATATTTGAAATAATAAAGGATCGGAAAGCAGAATGAAAAAGGTATTGATAACAGGTATAACGGGTCAGGATGGATCGTATCTTGCGGAGCTTCTTCTTGATAAGGGTTATGAGGTTTACGGGATAATCCGCAGAAGTTCGTCATTTCATACCGGGAGGATCGATCATTTGTATAAGGATCCTCACGACCAGCCGAAGCTGAGATTGATCTACGGCGATCTGACCGACGGCGGCGATCTTTCAAAAGTGATCCATGATATTAAGCCTGATGAAGTTTATAATCTTGGTGCGCAAAGTCATGTTCGGGTTAGCTTCGATATACCGATCTACACGGCTGACACCGATGCGTTGGGTACGCTTCGGATTCTTGAGGCGATCCGTACGATGAAAAAGCCTCCAAGATTTTATCAGGCGTCAAGTAGTGAGATGTATGGCAAGGTAATGGAAACCCCCCAGAAGGAGACTACGCCTTTTTACCCGCGGAGCCCGTACGGATGCTGCAAGGTTTACAGCCATTGGCAGACTATTAATTATCGTGAGGCGTACGATCTGTATGCGTGCTGCGGTATATTGTTTAACCATGAGTCGCCTCGGCGGGGTGAGACATTCGTTACCCGAAAAATAACACGTGCGGCGACTCGCATTAAGCTGGGTTTGCAGGAGAAGCTTTTCCTGGGGAACCTTGATGCTAAACGTGACTGGGGGTTTGCGGGCGATTATGTCGAGGCGATGTGGCTGATGCTGCAACAGGATAAGCCGGATGATTATGTAGTAGCGACAGGGCACACCTATTCTGTGCGTGAGTTTCTTGACGAGGTGTTCGGACATCTTGATCTTGAGTGGGGAAAATATGTCGAGATCGATCCGCGTTATTACCGGCCGGCTGAGGTCGATCTTTTGCAGGGTGATGCGACGAAAGCAAAGAAGGTGCTTGGGTGGGAGTCTAAGGTTTCGTTTAAGCAGCTTGCTAAGATGATGACAGATGCTGATATGACAATCGCCGAACGCGAAAAGATATTGAAAGACCACGGTAAGTAGCGTGCAGCGGGTAGCGTTTAGCGGATAGGCCGGCTTTGCCGACGGCTGACCTTCGGTCAGCTTAGGGTTTGGGTATATAAAGTTAATGGGGTGGGGCACTGAGATGTCTTGATGTCGATAAATCGACAAGCCAAAAAGCATATAATGAGTTTAAAAAGGAATGGAGTGATTTACGATGCAAGTACCATTATTGGATCTAAAGGCGCAGTACGCAAAGATCAGGGACGAGATGTTGGCGGCGGTAACGGAGGTTCTTGATTCGCAGATATGTATCAACGGCCCGCGGGTTGCTGAGCTTGAAGAAAAAATCGCAGCAGCAAGCGATTGTAAATACGGGGTTGGAGCGTCGAGCGGTACCGATGCTATCTTAATGAGTTTAATGGCTCTTGGTATCGGTTCCGGTGACGAGGTTATTACGACGCCGTTTACGTTTTTTGCGACAGCGGGATGTATTCACAGGTCGGGGGCTAAGGCTGTTTTTGTAGACATCGATCCTAAGACGTATAACATCGATGCAGCGAAGATAGAGGCGGCGATAACCGACAAGACTAAGGCTATTTTGCCGGTTCATCTTTTCGGTCAGATGGCGGATATGGGTGCTATTATGAATATCGCCGCCAAGCACGATCTTTATGTTATCGAAGATGCGGCACAATCTGTTACCAGTACTTACAAAGGTAAAAAGGCAGGCAGCTTCGGGACGATCGGTTGTTTTAGTTTTTATCCGAGCAAGAATCTTGGCGGTATCGGTGACGGCGGTATGACGGTGACCAATGACGAGAAGGTTAAAGAGAACCTTTTGATAATGCGCAACCACGGCGGCGGGCATAAATATTTTAATGAAGTTGTCGGCGGTAATTTCCGGCTTGATGCGTTGCAGGCGGCGGGGCTGTTAGTAAAGCTGCAATATCTTGACGAATGGTCGCAGGGACGCAGGGACAACGCGGCGTATTATAACAAGAAGTTCGCCGGTTCGGTTGTAGAGACGCCGTACATCGATCCTGATTGTGTTTCGATATATAACCAGTATGTGGTTCGTGTTCCGCGTCGTGACGAGGTGCTGGCGCATCTGCGTGAGAACAATATCGGCTGTTGTGTTTATTATCCGCTTGGTATGCACATGCAGAAGTGTTTTGAGTATCTTGGATATAAAGAGGGCGATATGCCGGAAACCGAGAAGGCTTGCAGGGAAGTTATCGCACTTCCGGTCTATCCGGAGCTTACCGATGAGATGAAAGATTTCGTAGCGGAGACTTTGCTTAAATTTTTGGGCTAACGGGTAAATTTGATAATTATTTATAGAAGGGCGTTAGGGTTATGGGCTTATCTTTGATAACAGGCGGAGCGGGATTTATCGGCAGCAACATGATCCGGTTTTTGCTGGACAAAGGCGAGATGGTTCGCGTGCTCGATAATTTTGAGACGGGCAAGCATGAGAACCTTGAAGAGATAAAGAACGATATCGAGATCATCGAAGGCGATATACGCGATGAAGCGGTAGTTGCAAAAGCGGTTGCCGGTGCTGAAATTGTTTATCATCTTGCAGCGCTTGGTTCTGTGCCCCGTTCGATAGACGATCCGAAGACGACTCACGAAGTAAATGTTGACGGTACTTTCAACGTACTTGAAGCTTGCCGGGCGGCAGGGGTAAGGCGTTTGGTATTTGCATCTAGCTCTGCGATCTATGGGCAAAGCCCGGTGCTTCCTCAGCATGAGGAGCTGCCTATCGCGCCTATCAGTCCTTATGGAGCGACCAAGGCGATAGCGGAGATATATTTCAGAGCGTATTACGAAACGTTCAAGTTTGAAACCATATGTCTTCGTTATTATAATGTTTTCGGTCCTCGTCAGGACCCTAACAGCCAGTATGCCGCTGCGATACCGTTGTTTGTTTCGGCATTGATGAGGGATGAATCGCCTGGGATATTTGATGACGGCGAGCAGTCTCGCGGGTTTACTTATATCGACAACGTTATGAATGCTAACTGGCTTGCAGCTAATGCTAAAGAGACGCACGGCGAGGCTCTTAACATTTCGACGAAGGATGCGGTAACGGTTAATACGGTCGTAAGTACCATCGCCGAGTTGCTTGGTAAGGACATTGCTCCGAAGTACCTTCCGCCTCGTTTTGGCGATATCAAGCACTCGCTTGCAGATGTCAGCAGGGCCAAAGAGGTTATCGGTTATGAGCCAACGGTTACTTTTGACGAGGGTATTCGCAAGGCGATAGACTGGTATAAAGATAACCTTTAATAATTTCAATTTAAGGAAAAGGCATGATAAAGATAGTTTGTGTTTGCGGTGCCAGGCCTAACTTCATGAAGATAGCCCCTATATTACATGCTTTTAAAGAGAAGGGCTGTTTTGAGGCAACGCTTGTGCATACCGGCCAGCATTACGACAGGAAGATGAGCAAGCTTTTCTTTGATGAGCTTGGCATACCTAAGCCGGATATGAATCTTGAGGTTGGTTCTGGTAGCCATGCGGTACAGACTGCCGAGATAATGAAGCGATTTGAGTCGGTGGTAACGGATATTAGGCCGGATTATGTTCTTGTGGTCGGTGATGTAAACAGCACTATAGCCTGCGGGCTTGTTGCGGTTAAGCTTGGAGTTAAACTTATACATGTCGAGGCCGGTCTTCGCAGTTTCGATAGAGAGATGCCGGAAGAGATCAATCGTATGCTGACTGACAGCATAACCGATATGCTTTTTGTTACCGAGCAATCCGGTGTCGATAATCTTAACAATGAAGGTGTCGATCCGGCGCGAGTGCACTTTGTCGGTAATGTTATGATCGATACGCTGGTTGCCAATCGCAAAAAGGCGGAAGGGTCAGATGTCCTTAGTAAGCTTGGCCTTGATGCGAAGGATTATGCAGTTATTACGCTGCACCGTCCGAGCAATGTCGATGACATGGAAACGTTTGCCCAGATCATCACAGCTTTTGAAGAGATACAGAAAGATATTAAGCTAGTTTTCCCGATACATCCGCGAACACGTAATAATATTAAGAGTACAGAACTAGGCAAGCGGGTTGAAGCGATGGAAGGGCTTGTGCTGCTCGATCCGGTTGGTTATCTGGACTTTTTGTGGCTAATGAGTAATGCGGCGCTGGTTATGACGGATTCCGGGGGTATCCAGGAGGAGACTACCATTTTAGGTGTTCCATGTATGACTCTTCGGGAAAATACGGAGCGGCCAGTGACGATCACCGAGGGCACCAATCGGCTGGTCCATGTTACTACTGAGGATATTTTAAAGCATTATCGGGCCATAAAGGACGCAGGCGGTGATGTTGGCGGTAAAATCCCGCAATTATGGGACGGAAACGCCGCCCATCGTATTGCAGATATAATTGCAAGGGCATGAAGTCGCTTCAGCAATCTGCCGATGTATACGTAAGTGGTTTTGCAGAACGGGTTTATGCCGGCTTATGCCGGCTTGTTTTTCAGGGCAGTTCTAAGAATTGCTTTTGAGAGGCAAGTAGAAGATCTTGGTATTCTGGCAAGGAAGACAAATCAGCCTTAGTTGAGGCTAAGGCGGCGTTTGTCTGACGCAGTTAGAACCGTTAGGTTGTCATTCCAGCGAAAGCTGGAGTCCACGTTTATTAATTACAATGTGTTTTGCTTACACAACTAACGGATCACGTTGTTATCTGCCTCAAGGCAGCCAGAGGGCAAAAGATTCGTTTGGCCACCAAAATGAATTTTTAGAGGTTCCCTTAAGTTAAGTCCCCAATGTCAGGTCGATTTTTTGGCACCTGACGGGGACGGAGTTTATAAGGATGAATGTTCCCATACAATATAGAATAGATGCTCAAGTTAATACAATATCTTTATAAAAGCAAGTTTGTTAGGAATATGTCGATTGTCATGTCTGGCACAGCCTTTGCGCAGATTATTGGATTTGCTTTAATCCCCATTATTAGCCGTCTTTTTACGCCCGAGGATTTTGGCTTGTTTGGCTCGTTTAACTCAGTTATGCTTGTTGTCATTTCGGGTGTGACATTACAGTATTCCCAAGCCGTGATGTTGCCCAAACGAGAAGATGAGGCGGCAAATGTTTTTGCGATATCCGTTTTTTCAGTTTGTGTAATAAGTCTGCTTGTGGTTCTTTTGATGTTTCTCTTTCCAGGTTGGCTGCTGGGAATCATGAATGCCTCGAATGCAAAATGGCTTTTATGGTTTTTGCCTCTGGGAGTCTGGATCGGTGGAATCAATCAGACTTTTCAGGCTTGGTGTATCCGAAGAAAAGCGTTTAAAAGGACCTCTTCTTCCCAAATTGTTCGTGCCGGTTCAAATGGTGTTTTGCAGATCCTGTTTGGCCTGTTTCATGTTGGTGGCGGAGGTTTAATTATCTCTTCTGTATTGGCTAACGGGACGGCCTCCTTAAATCTGACGCATCAGGTCTTCCATAAAGATAGACGTTTATTGAAGAATTCTCTGACTTGGAACAAAATGCGAGAAGTCGCGATCGAATATCGCGATTTCCCCATTTACGCTGCAACTCAAAATGTAGTGAATGCTTTGTCGCAGGGTTTGCCTGTGCTGTTGCTGTCCCATTATTACGGAATAGCGGTAGCCGGATTCTATGCCTTCGGAGTCCGGTTGCTGAAAGTCCCTATGAATTTTGTTCTGATTGCGCTGCGTCAGGTCTTGTTTCAAAAGGCAAGTGAAACCCATAATTCCGGTGGGAGGCTGTTGCCGTTGTTCGTTAAACTGACAGCCGGACTGTTTGCAATTGCATTTGTCCCTTCACTGATCTTATTTATCTGGGCACCTCCGATATTTAGTACGGTTTTCGGTGAACAATGGCTGATAGCGGGCGAATACGCCCGCTGGATCGTTCTCTGGCTGATGGTAGCTTTTTGTAATGTACCTTCCGTACTGTTTGCTAAAGTGTTAAGAAAGCAAAAGCAGTTGTTTTTTTATGCAATTATTCAATTATCTCTCCGTGCAGCAAGTCTTGTTGTTGGCGGCTTATATCTTAAAGCATACACAACCATCGTTTTCTTTTCTTTGGTGGGAATTGTATTAAATAGTATACTTATTTTTTGGATAGGTGTTTCACTGCTTGGCAAGTCAAAAATAGATTTGGTTAGTTTAATAGGAGCAAAGAAATAATGATTGAATCTGATATGCATTTGGTTCAGGCTCCTCTATATCGAGTTAAAAATAAGGGTTGGCATTGCGATTATACTGAAGCATTACAGTTTTGCGGTAATGAATTGAACTGGGATCCAGCAGCAATTATGGGGATTATTAGTTTTTGTTATACTTCAGGCAACAGAACCCTTTTAACTGAGATAGAGAGAAAGCCATGGCTTAGTGAACTTAATGGGGATTCGGATCCGATTTTAAAAAAGATTCCTAAACATGGTCTTCTGTGGTGCGAAGCTAGTGAAATGGCAGTTGAGATGGAAAAACTGTTACTGGAAGAGGCTAGAAAAGTTTGTAAGGGTCGCAAAACAATTTACATTCTTCTTTCTGGGGGACTTGATAGTCGGATTGTAGCGGGCATTTTGTTTAAGCTTTACAAAGAAGGATATTTGGCAAATAAACCAATAGGAGTGACTTGGGGTGTCGCAAATTGTCGTGATGTTGCATATGCACGTGATGTTGCTAAAATACTAGGTTTTGAATGGAAACAAATTGGTAACAGTGCAGATAATTTACTGCATAACATCGAGATAGCACCGGAGGTGATGGGGGCGATAGTGCCACCTGACCATTTGCATAACCTAGATTGGTTTCGGCAAGTTTCACCTGATGCTTTGGTGCTAGCAGGTAGTTACGGTGACAGTGTAGGGCGAGCGGAATTTTGCGGCAAGCATTTGGTTGAGCTTAGAGATCTTACACCTTGTAACGTATACGGATTGTTAAAAAAAGAGGTGGCAACTGAGGCGATTGCAAGGGTCAGAAAAGATTTTGATGAGTTTAGTAGCAGATGTCCAAAGGGAACAGCGAAATATGTATTACGTGAGCATGTTAGACAAGGTGTTTATATGCGTAATATGCTGGGGCAAGTTACAAGCATCATTAACCGTTATTGCGATTATTACCAAATGTTTACTGTTCCGGAGGTTTACGGTTACATGTGGTCAAAACATCCTGTTTGCCGAAATAATGATATGTATGCTGAACTACTCGAAAGACTTAATCCTCAATTAGCACGTTTGCCTTGGGCAAGGACCAATAAAGCTTTGCGAGGTAAAACTATTGGACAACGAAAAAATTTAACACAGGATCATCATAAATACTGTGAATGGATCGCTATTGATGTTTATAAGCGATATGCCGAATATGTGTCTCCAGGCTGGTTTGAAGCAACCGGTTTATTTGATGCATCAGCAATAAGAGAGTTATCGAATGTTGTAGAGAAAGGTAAAGTTTCAAGTCGCCAGCCTTATGAAATCTGGAGCTGGTTAATAACATTTCGCAAGTTTGCAGAGATGGTGGAAAAGACAGGCAGAAAAGTTAAAGATTACGAAGATATCTCAACCGGTTCTGCATCAGATAATTTCCCAGTGAAGACTACTAACCGCAGTTTTTTGAAACGAACGCTTAGCAAAAGCAAGTTGATAAGAAGAATTTTCACCCCAGTTCGTAAATTCGTTCTTAAAAAACGGTTTAAGAAAAAATATCCCCCTGTTTTTAAGTAATAAAGGAGTGAAGTGTGTTTGTATAGGTTTTTCTAAATGTTATAAAGCGATAAGTTATTTATGAGAAATGGAATAAATATAAACGGCCAGTTGGATTTTGTGGATTATGCTCTGGCCTTTCTTTTTTGTATTGTTTTTACGATAGTTTGTTCCAGGTGCAATCGTCGAAAGGATTAAGGAAATGCTTCAAGACTCAGAGAGCATAAAAAAGCATCTTAATCAACGCATACCGGAAATTAAAGATTTGGCAATGAGTTCTGGTAAAATTTTGCAGAAAATATTACAGTAGGCGGCCTGCCCAAAAAGGATAAGCATGCAGATAGATTATTATCAGGATAATTTGGCCGGCGTAGATATCTATGAAGGTGTCTATGAATATGGTTTTGTGGGGCAAGCTTCGCCCTCTATGCTTGGCAGTTGGCTCATTAGCCTGATTTCATTTCTTGTAGGGATCTTTTTGTTAATGTTTGTCAATGGCAGTATCGGCCCTGCTGTTTTTGGGGTTTTGTTCTTTGCTGCAGGCCTCTTAATCCATATAACACCCGGTTTGAACAATCCCTATGCTCGGCGTAGCTTCGTACTTAGTTTCTGTTTATGTATATTAATTACTGGTATAGCTCAAAGCTATGCGCAGATGTTTTTTGAAAAAGTCCATACCACGATAGATGCAGAAACGTTTTATAGGAACTGTCGTCATGGTCCAATTACGCACTATTTAGGCACAGAACTCCCTGTAACAATTTGGCAGCACCTGTATGCTATATGTAACAAGATGGGATTTAAGGAGGGCCCTTGGTTGGGCATCTTAGTTAATTGTTTGCTTGTGGGCTTGTCAGGGAGTGTCACAGTTCGCACCGGTCGATATGTTTTTGGTGACGATGACATTCGTCTTCGTCGTTTAGGTACTCTTTTTGCTTTATGTGGCATGTTCTGGCTTTATGGTTCGATCTTTGTCCGTGATTCCTTCGCTTTGTTTTTAAATGTCTTGGTCCTTTGGGGAATTGTAAGGGGTTTAGCCTTACCGTCGATCAAGAATCTTATTATCATGATCGCAACACTTTTGTTTGGATTTATATGTATGGAGTATATACGTGATGGATTGAAACCGATGTTTGTACTTTTTGGTCTTATAGCGTTGTTCAGCTGGACGCGCAGGTTCCGTTCGGATGTTGTTATGTTGATATTACCTCTGGTTGTTATTCTAGTTGGTTTGATGTTGTTTCCTCTGATAACGTCTCATTTGGGATTTATAGAAATCGCAGTAGTTGATAGAGCGACGCAATATGGTAGTGGTAGCGTGTATGAAGGGTCCCTGGGTTCCACTCTTGTGGCTGGCCAACCCATCCCGATCAGATTGTTGGTTGGCCCGTTCTATGTACTGATCTCTCCTATCCCATTTTGGAATAATTTTAGTTTTGGCCATAAGGAATATCACTGGCTAAAGGGTTTCCATGGTATATATCTTTTGTGGATCATGCCGATGGCAGTTACGGGTTTAGTGGCTTTTTTCAAGCGTGCGATAAAAGGCGGTGCAGAAGCCCCAGTCGCATGTTTTATCGCATTTTATGCGATCATAACATTATTGGCAATTGCGGCCACTTCATTGGAGAACCGACATCACGGGCAATTTTTACCTGCTATGTTGATTTTGGCGGCGGTTCCTGATAAGCATGATCCAGTGACACAAGGTAAGCTCAAATTTATTATTATGGGATGGTTTGCCTTTGTGTTGGCAGGTCATCTCTTCTGGGTTGTTTTGAAGGTCTTCTAATGTTCTGATAAGTCTCAAACATAAGAGTCAATCGGTATGAATCGAAACACGGAGACTTCGTTATTATCCAGCCAAACCGGAAAGCGCCGTCGCTTTTAGTGATATCGCTGAGAAATTTAATATTTGTTGATAGTTTTTACACATCTGATGAACAGTAATCACTTTTTTAAGATTACAAAAATCTAAGAGGACATTTTGTGAAAATAGTAATAATTATTGATAATCTTATTGCCGGTGGAGCCGAAAAACAGGCGGTTATCACAACAAAAGTACTTAAGGATCACGGTTGTGAGGTAAAACTCATATCCTATGGATCCATGAATTTTTTTGCAAATTACATAGAGGAACATAATCTTGATTTTATTCAAATAACTGCCAGAGGAAGATTCAGGATAGCAAGGATATTAGAGCTAATAAAAGTGCTCAAGCAAGAAAAGCCAGACATTGTTTATACCTTCAAGGGGACAACAAACATTTTTGGTAGAGTGGCTGCAAAAATTGCGAAAGTACCTCATATTTTTGCAGGTTGCCGAGGAATTCAAAAGACGATATATTTTAACACAATACTAAATAAAGGGACAGAGGGATGGATAGTGAATTGCGATTATCTGAAAAAACATTTAATCGAAGACCATAAAATAAGAGATGATTTGGTTTTTATAGTGCCTAACGCAGTGGATGAGAAAGCTGGGAATTGCAGATGCTCACGTTCTGAGGCAAGAGTTGAGTTCAACTTACCTAGGGAAGTTTTTGTTATATCGATTGTTGCGAGTCTGCGTCCCGTTAAGAACCATTATATGTTTCTGAGGGTTGCTAAAAAACTTGTTGATAGGGGGGTTAATGCGAGATTTGTAGTGGCAGGCGAAGGCGACTTACGAGTTGAGCTGGAAGAAATAGCTTCGGACTATGGACTGAAAGATCATGTGCTTTTTCTCGGTCGTTGCGATAAGGTTCCTGTGCTGCTGAGGGCGACAGACCTGACAGTTCATACGAGTATCACTGAGGGTTTGTGCAATGCCATACTTGAAGCGGGCAGTGCGGGTATACCGTGTGTATCTTCCGACAACGGAGGGGCAGGTGAAATATTGATTGACGGCAAGACAGGTTTTATCGTACCAGTTGACGACGATGATGCTATGGTAGAGAAGGTTCAATTGCTGATTGATAATAATGAGTTGAGAATGAAGATGGGAAGTTGTGCAAAAGAACATATAAGAAAGAACTTTTCAGAACAGTCCATGGGTGATGAACTTTTGGAAATATTTAACAGGACCATTGAAAAAAAGACAGGGCTTTCTGAACACGAAGGAGCTGAGGGGTAATACTGTTGTGACAGGAATCGGTATGTGTTGTCATGTGTAGCGAGGAGTCGATTTGCATCGTAAAACTCTAAATGTGCTAATGGTAGGTCCTTTGCCTCCTCCTTTCGGTGGTGCGACGGTTTTGTTTAAAAGCTTGGTTGATTCAGTATGTCAACGAGCAGATATTGAAGCTGAAATTGTTTCAACTTCTTTAAAAGAGGGCCAATCATCAAGGGGTTTTGTAAGATTATTTAAAATGTTCTGCAGCGTGATATACCATATTAGAGCATCTGATGTTGTAAGTTTACATGCGTCAATAAGTGGATTACCCGTGGTGGGTACCGTCATGTCTATACTAACTTTTCTTTGGAGACGCCCATTAATAATTCATAAGTTCGGAGGCAATGATTACCGTGATTACATTGGTTGGCGTCGTTGGTTAGCAAAATGGGCTTTGCAAAATACAGACATTTATCTTGCGGAAACAAAGACTCTGGTTGCTTTGGCACAAGATGATGGCATTTCTCATGTCAGGTGGTTTCCAAACAGCAGAGTGGTCAATGAAACTAAGAGCACTCCATCGGTCGGCACTAAATGCAGAAGGTTTGTATTTGTCAGCCAGGTATGTAAGGATAAAGGTATAGAAGAGATTATTGAGGCCGGCGAGCGATTTGGTGAAGATATTTCGATAGACATATATGGGCCGCTTTGCGATGGTTATACTGAGGACACTTTCTCCTGTCTTAAGCGGGTAAAATATAAGGGGGTACTTAGCCCTGAAGATGTTTCGCATGCTCTTACTGGCTATGATGTTTTTTTGTTGCCAACATTTCATAGCAGTGAAGGCTACTCGGGAGCAATTATTGAAGCCTATATGGTGGGGCTGCCTGTGATATGCACTCGTTGGCGGGCTCTGCCGGAAATTGCCGATGACAGCTGTGCTATTTTGATAGAGCCGCATAGCAGTGATCAACTTTATGAGGCAATGAAGAAGTTGACGGAAGATGACCAATTGTGGCTAAGACTATGTCAGGGAGCGACGGATAAAGGTCAGTTTTTCGATGTGGGAAAACGAGCCGATGAATTTGTGGAGTATTGCCAAAAGCTTGCTGATGGCGGCAACTTCAAGGACAAGTAAGGTTGCTGGTATTGAGCTTCTTTGTTTTAGTTTGACGTAGCGGTAAATTCTAATCATGTTGTTTTTGTGGAAACATATGAGAGCGTTGCTTACAAAAATTTTTATAATAATATTTGGTATAATAATTGTTGTTCCCGATGCATTCGCTTTTGAATCTGCTAATGGACAGTGTTCGATAGTCAAATCTTTGGGCCAATCATCCGATTTCGAAAGGGTCGGCAACGTTTTTCTGCCAAATCGGAATGCCTGGGGGCAAGTTGGGAAACAGGGAGATATATCATACCGCATGCTTAAGGGGAAAGCTGAAGCGGATGTTTTTATATCCCCTGTTAATTTTGATGACAAAGGCCTGCCGAAAAATAATATGGTCCTGGAGATATTATATCAGGACCGTGTTTGGCAAAAGAAAGAAAACAAATCGGCGATAGACGAAAGAGTTAAAATTCAGTTTCGTACAGATTTTAGTAAAGATAACTACTATGAAGAAGCTGGATATCTTAGAGCCGAAGGAGATGATAAATGGAAGCTTGCACATATTTTTTGTGAACGAACACCACGTCAAATGATGCGAGCAATAGATAGTTCCTTTCAAATTAAAATTCTGATGCCCAGAGGTGGTTCAAGGGAAGTGCCTGTTTCCTATATTCGCTTGATTTCCATGGATCAACAGGAGTTTTTGGAATTGCGTGAAAAAGATCGTTCCAGCCGTGGGTTGACTCGTGTGGAACATGTTCCTGAACAAAAAAAAGTTGATCCCCCAGATAAATGGAAAAAACTTGGATTTGTAGTATATCCGGTAAATTGTTTGAAGTTAGTATTTCCAAACAGTGTTGTTGACTATGAGCATGCGGGTTTACCATTAAAATGTTTCGAAATCCCCGGACAGATCGAACCTGTTTCTTTCGTAGTTCACGCTCTTGAAGAGATGTCTGCTATTAATGTCAAAGTAAGTGATTTGCATTTTAAGAAGAATATAATATCCGCGGGTATGGTCGATATTCGCAAGGTTTGTTTTAATGATCAGAGATGGGGGTGGAGTTGGGCAAAAAAATATGGCAAGTGTCCGGACTACCTGAGTTTTAGTGATCCAAAGGTAGATGTTTCCAGGGATTCTAACATCCAGTTCTGGTTAACAATTACTATACCTGAAGAGACGCCAGCTGGATTATATGAGGGGCAGGTGGCCGTCTATACAAATGATAAAGAACTATACACTATGGAATTATGTGTCGAGGTTTTCCCTGTTAGACTTTTAAAAGGCAGGATAAAGCATCTGCTTTGCCACAGCCCATACTACAGGAAGAACTTTCATCGTGATCGACTTAGGGTCCTCTATGATATGGAAAGGCATGGACTGGCACCCATATTTTACCCACCCATAGGATTAGTTAGATCGGGTAATGAATATATTGTCGGACTTGACGATTTTGATCATCAATTGCAGGCATTCCGAAAAGTTTACCCGGAAGCCGAAGAACTGTTTGTAACGCTTATGAATCCTCGTACTGTTTGGCGCAGGTTGAAAGGCCCAAAGCCTGAATTTACAAGGCCATTTCTGAAGTTTGAGGAAACTTATGGAAAGATTCTCAGACAGTGTTCTAATTTAGGGAAATCATATGGTTTGGAAATATATTTTAGTTTTGAGGATGAACCTTTTAAAAATCCAGATAGGCGAAGGGTGGCGTATCTGTGCTCGCGAATTGCCCAGTCAAAAGGACTTAAAACATGGTCATCGCATAAGTTAGATGATGATGTTCAGTTGGAGTTAAGCCAATTTGAACGGAGTAGCAATACCAATTACTTGCGACCTCTGAGAGGAGTGCTGGATGTGTTTGTAGAGCATATGGGACGTGTCAATTCCAATACGATTCGAACATTTAGAGATGACCAGAAAAAGTTATCATATTACACTACATATCATTGTACGAGTATTAGGCCGACATATAACAGATTTTTACATGGCATTTATCCTTTCGCTGTGCAAAGCCAATTTGTCCTTGGCTATGCGTATAGAGATTCAATTCTTGACCCATATGATGATATGGATGCACGTACGAGGCATCTTAATGTTATTGGAGTGAATGATTATCTATTGACTTACCCTACTTGGCAGGGGGATATTTTGCCTACATTATCCTATGAATCTTTAAGGGAAGGCGTGGAAGATTCTCGTATAATAAGCACATTGCAAATTTTGATCGATAGGGCTCTGCAATCGGATAACCCAGAGACATTGAAGTTGGGAAAGGATGCACAGAATTATTTAAACAGCATTGAAACAAGAATAAGTAAGAGCTTTAAAAAGTATTATAAAACTCCCCGGGAATCACTTGTTGATCCAGCAGAGAAAGCTATCCTTGAGGATTTAAATGGTATCCATGATGAAGGATATGATATTTTTAATATAATACGACGAGATATTTGCGACAGAATTATTACATTGCAGAATGCGTTTGGGCTATAAATACTGTAGAGGTTAATATTTGAAAAGCAGAACAGGAAAAATCACAAAGATATTTAACATAATGCGCCATAATGGTTTGGGTTTATGCCTATTTCGTACTCAATATATTCTGCGTAAAAAATCTGGACTGTTAAAACGAAAATTTCCCGTCCGGTTATGGTCTGAAATCGCTCTTACTGATTTTCTAAAACAGCCTTCGGATTCACTACCTGAGAGTTTTTTACAAAACCACAAGACCAATAACAGGCATTTCTTTTTTGAAAATAGTGAGTTGCCAAAACCTGATGAACGGTATAAAGAAAAAGTATTATCCCAGGCTGATAAGATTCTTCATAACCGTTTTTGTTATTTCTTCGATAGATTTCATGATTTAGGTCAGGGCCCTGATTGGTTTTTAAACCCTGTAACCAACGTAAGAGCGGCAAATCGATTGCACTGGACGGATGTTAAAATATTTGATCCTGATGTTGGTGATATAAAGTTTATCTGGGAGCCATCACGGTTTGCTTGGGTCTATGTGTTAGTAAGAGCTTTTGCCGCAACCGGTGATAATAAATACGCGGAGAAGTTCTGGAGTCTTTTTGAATCGTGGCTTAAAGCCAATCAGCCTAATATGGGGCCTAATTATGTTTGTGGGCAGGAATGTTCTATTCGTCTTATGGCAATGTGTTTTGCATTATATGCGTTTGGCAATGCTGCATCGAGCACTAATGAAAGAAAGATAAAACTTATTACTGCCATAGTCGTCCATGCGGACAGGATATATAAGAACATAGACTTTGCTATCTCTACCCGTACTAATCACTCATTAACTGAAGCAGCGGGCATCTATACTGTTGGGCTTTTATTTCCGGAGTTCAGACATTCTGAGTTGTGGTTAAAACGCGGTAAGAAGATTCTTACTGAAGAGGGATTAAAACAGATTTGTCCAGATGGTTCTTATATTCAGCATTCTATGAATTATCATCGCCTGATGCTGCAGGATTTTCTTTGGGTATTAAGGTTGGCGGAGTTGAACAATGATGAATTTTGTGATGAACTAATATTACGAGTAACCAAAGTAGTAGAGTTTCTTTATCAGATACAAGACGATAAAGACGGCAGGGTGCCTAATTATGGAGCTAATGACGGTGCGTTGATATTACCGCTAAATGACTGTGATTATCTTGATTACCGTCCCGTGATACAGAGTTGCTGGTATTTATTAAACCAGGAGAAGCTGTATGAAAACGGTCCATGGGATGAAGATATGCTTTGGTTATTCGGGCCGGATTCAATAAAAGCACCTGCTGCTTCCGTAAAAAAAATGTCAACGCAATTCCCAATTGGCGGTTATTATACTCTGCGAAACAAAGAAAGTTGGGCGATGACCAGATGTCACACGTTCAAGAATCGTCCCGGTCATGCCGATATGCTTACAGTCGATTTGTGGTACAAGGGGATTAATGTCCTCCATGACAGCGGCAGCTTCCAGTATAACTGTGACCCTTTGTGGCAAAAGCATTTCAGCTCCACTTCGGCGCATAATACAGTTGTCGTAGATGGGCTTGATCAGATGACAAGAGGCACACGATTTATGTGGTTTGACTGGACCAAGTCTAAAACAGTTCTCTTTAAAAGTTTCCAAGATAATCAAATAAAACTATTCCAGGGAGAACATTACGGATACCGAAGAGATGGCCTCAATGTTATTCATCAAAGGGCGATTCTTTCCGCCAATGATAGCTGGGTAATTGTTGATGATATTGTTGGCAACGGCGAACATGACATCGAATTGCTCTGGCACTTGGCGGATTGCGAAAACGATGTTCAGGGGAATTCAGTTACACTTAAAACGGATCAGGGTCCGGTTAGCTTGTCTGTTATGAGTCCAGACAAATCAATGAAGTGCCGATGTTTAAAAGGAGATGAGAATATCCCCGCTGGCTGGGATTCACTGTATTATGGTCAGCGTAAGCCGTCGCCTGTATTTATTGTATCAGTCAAAGCAAGCCAACTTCCTCTAAGAGTTATTACATTAGTATGCACTGGCAATGTTCCAGAGCAGGCAAAGCATAATGAGGCCAATAGTTTGTCATGGCTGTCCAGAGATAGCAATCAGGAATGTAAAGTTTTGTTAAATTCAATTGAGCAGTCAAGTAACTCAATTTTTAATAGCTACCAGGTAGCTTCAGGAAAAGTTGTTTTTTAAAAGGTTAAATTTATGAAAATATTGCTTATTCATCAGTACTACATGAAAGACATGAATGTTCCTGGCGGAGCGAGATGGAACGAGATGACAAAAGTCTGGGCTCAGCAGGGGCATACGATAACAGTTATTGCGAGTATGTATTGCAATGCAACAGGGAGGAAACATCCCGAATACAAAGGTAAAGTTGTCAAATGCGAAAAACTTGATGACGGATTAGAAGTGATCCGTGTTCATACTTCAGAGCGATATGACAAAAGCATTATCTGGAGAGCGTGGGCCTATTTTACATTTGTATTTTTTGGTTTTTTTGGTGCTTTATGTTTTGCAAAAGGGAAATATGACATCGTTCTTGCTACGAGTCCTCCGTTAACAGTAGGACCGCTGGGGATAATACTGAGATTTTTTAAAAGAAGCAAATTTGTTTTTGAAATAAGAGATCTCTGGCCCGACGGAGCGATAAATACCGGAGTGGTTAAAAACCCTATGGTGATAAAATTGATGTTCTTTATGGAAAGGATATCCTATAACAAAGCAAATGCAATTAATGCTCTAACACCGGCTTTCAAGGAGATACTGATAAAGCAAAAAAATATATCACCCGAAAAAATATGGATGATCCCTAATGCTGCGGATCTAAATATAATCAAACCTGGCCCGATTGATTCGGAAATCCGGCAAAAACACGGCTGGGGGGATAAATTTGTAGGATTATACATTGGTGCACACGGCAAAATGAATCACTTGTGGCAATTGATCGAGGCAGCAAAGATATTAAGGGATGACCCTGAATATTTGATAGCATGTGTTGGAGGGGGGATGGAACGAAATTCATTGATCGAAAAGGCAAACAACGAAGGTCTTACTAATATTCAGTTCCTTCCGGCAGTGTCCAAAATGGAAGTAGCGAAATATATTAATTCATGTGATGTTTCATTGATAGTTCTAAAGAAGGCTGACATAATGAAAACGGTATATCCTAACAAGATGTTCGACGCCATGTCGGCGGAGAAACCGATCATACTTGCAATTGGCGGTGTATCGAAGAAATTGGTTGTGGAGGACGCAAAAAGCGGTATTTATGTGGAGCCGGAAAATGCGGACGATATTGTTGAAAAGATGCGATATTATAAAGAACATCCGGGGATCGCCAAACAACATGGGCAAAATGGTTATAAGTTTGTTTGCGATAATTTTGACAGGCATAAACTGGCAGAAAGATATGCAGAATTACTAAAGACCCTTTTGGTAAATGATCAGCGGCGATAATGTGAAACAAACGATAACATAAAGTTTTTGTCTTATGAAGACAATAGAGGAAAGGGACTTGATGTGAAAAAAAAGGTAGTTTTAAAAAAAACATCAGAGCTTTCTGGATCCGAAATTAAACAGATCAGGGATGTTTTTCTTTCTGTTTTTAAAAAAGAAATGACACAAGAGTCATTTGAAAAAAGATTTCTTAATAGTGCTGATGGTTATTCGTATCATGGTTTGTTATTGGATGACGATTTAATAGTCGGTTCTTTTAGTGCTGTTCCTTATCGCTATAAATATTTTGGCAAGGAAATGATTTTTGCGCTTTCAGTTGACACTATGATACTCAGGGAACATCGTGGCAAACCCTCCTCTTTACCTAAAATGGCTAATCTTGTTTATCAGGCACTTATAGACGATGGTATTCCTTTGATCTATGGATTTCCAAATGAATTATATCATAACCATGAAAAAAGGTTGATGGGCTCAAAGGATATTGGCAGATTATACTACTATATGCTTCCTTTAAATATTGGTGCTATTGTTTCTAAAATGAAGTGTTGTAATTTTCTATCTCAGTCATTTGTAAAGATATTTATGGCGTTAAACAGGAAATCTGCTGACGGCGATTTCAAGTATAACATTGAGAAAGTTAATGACGAAGTATTCGACAGGCATCGTTATGATGACAGTTATTCCTTTCTTGATATAGATGGAAAAGGAAGGTGTGTCTATAAAATATATGACGAAAACGGGGCTAAAACATTACACATCCTTGATGTTTCGCCATTGTCTCCCAAGCTTTTTCAGAAAGCGATTCAAAAGGTATACAAGGTGGCTTCGGAGGAAGTTGACGCTATCTTATATGTAGGTGCATTACCATTTTATCCAAAGGGTCTTATAAAAGTTCCTCGGTTTGTGGAGCCGCAACGAGTTATGATGACAGCTAAAGTTTTGATACCCGATATGGTTGATGAGTCGGTGTTTTCAATTGCCAACTGGAATGTTAATGTGTCAAACTTTGATGTACGGTAAAGATATTACCGTTAAAGACATCATGTTAATGTTTTGGTTAAAGGTTTTGGATTTACTGAGGTTTAATAATGGTTAACGCACTCTCTTTTGATGTTGAAGATGGCTGGAGCATATTCTCTAGGGATAGATTGCATAAACAGATCGAAATATCCGATGATGTTGTTAAAGATACCGAACGAGTTTTGGGGCTTTTAGATGAAAAAGGAGCTAATGCCACCTTTTTTGTTCTTGGTAATGTAGCCCGAAAGTTCCCTGCATTGATAAGAAGAATCGCAAATGCAAATCATGAGATCGGAGTGCATGGCTTCAGTCATAAGCAAATCTTCAATTTGACAAGAGAAGAATTTCGTTATGAGATTACTGAAGGGAAAAAGATCGTAGAAGATGTGATTTCTGCTGAAGTAAAAGGACATCGTGCTCCGGCTTTTTCTGTAATGCCTGATACAAGTTGGGCACTTGAAGTATTAGCAGAGGAAGGCTTTGCCTATGATTCGAGTGTGGTTCCTGCAGATAATAGTAGGTATGGATGGCCTGGTTTTTCTAAAGATATTTGCAAGGTTAAGCTTTCATCTGGTGCGGAAATAATTGAAGTCCCAATGACGACGGTTAATATACCGATCGTTGGGAAAGGTTTTCTTACAGGTGGAGGGTATATTCGTCATTTCCCTTACCTTGTTACAAAACTGGTTGCAACTAATATCCAGAGATACAGACCGGTAGTTGTTTACATGCATCCATATGAATTTGGCACTCGGTCTTATCATTTTGAAACGGATCATCTGTCCAAAAGGGATGGGGATCGAGCTTTAAAACGGTTGAAATTTGCGACAAGAAATCAAAAAACCATGCCTGCTAAGCTTTGTAAATTATTGTCTGATTTTAAGTTTACAAGCATAAAAAATATTTTAGATGCAGGGGTTTCTAAATCGATACTTATGGAACTTGGGTCGGAATGACAAGTCAGATATAATACATGTGTTATTAATATATAATATGTTTTTTGATTATCTCATCCAGTGTATGGAGTTGTTGTTATGACTAAGGCGAAATCTAAAAAACAACAGTCTCTTTTGTTTATTGGCGTTTTTGTTGTGATCATTGTAATAATGATTGTTGCCAATTTGCGCAAGACGGTAATAACAGAGTTAGTTTCACCGCCGGGCGGTATCGAAAATCTTTATACGATTAATGGTCGGCTCGTTTGTATATCCAATGCGAATGAGATTTATCTTTGGGATTGGGGTGAGATTGAGGCTAAGCCGGAAATCAAAATATTTTCAGCGGAAAAACTTTTGTTGTCGCATTCAGATAATTTGGTGATGATCCCTTCTGGCAAATTATCGGTTGTTTCGGTTTCGGATATTCGTACCGGCACCACACGGAAAAAAGTCAGGCTTATGAGTGGATGGAAATATTCACAACTCGCTCAAAGTCGCAATGGCGGATATGTTACCATCGCCGAAACTAAAGGGATTGAAGGTGATGGCAGGATTCGTCTTGAAAGATTCTCCGAGGACTTTGAGGAACTAAAAAACATCACAATTATTGAGGAAAAAGGATTTGCGATTTACGGTATAGCGGTTTCAGATGATGGAGCTTTTATTGTTCTTGCCGGTATGAAGGATAAAAGAGGATGGGTTGTGATGGTAAGTGCAGATAAGAGAAAAAAACTTTGGTCAAAAAATATCCCAGATTCCTCTTATTTGACAGATGCGGTATTTGATATGAGCAGTAAAAATATTTTTGTCGGAGGAGAAGGCAAGTGTTTATTTCAAATTGAAACCGCTACAGGGGCAATAACAAGACAGTTTAAAATTGAAAGCAAAGTTGATCAGTCATTTAATGAGCCTCGGGTAACAGCAGTTAAGATAAGTCCGGATGGCAACACGATCGCTGCTTGTATTAATCCCGATAATGCGGTGAAATTTTGGGACAATCTCAGCGGTGAACATATCGAAACAGCCGGAGGCAGCAAGGGACTCAACAGTATCGTGTTTTCGCCTGATTCAAGTATGTTCCTCACGGCGGGCCGAGTTCATGGCGGTGCCTTTAAAGTGAGAAAGGTGCCTAAATAATTTTTTCAAGTTATAGTGGCGAGTTTTTTGGTCGCTTAAGAGTTAATGGAAGAGATTTTTACTACACAGCAATCTTTGGTATTGGAAGACTACTATGAATAGTATCTCTAATCCTCTTGTCGAACGGGATATGACTATCGAGGACATTGATGGTGTGATCGATGTTCACAGAAATTGTTTCCCAGCCGAGCTTTCGATCTTCTCTGTTTTAAGCCATGATGTTGTGAAGCTCTATTATTCAGAGTTTGTGGAACATGAAAACTTTGCTGTGGTTTCAGAAGATAAAGAAACGGGACGAATTGCAGGTTTTGCAGTAGGGACATTCAAACCGGGTTTTCATAGCAGGTTTGTTAAAAAGCATTTATTTGTTTTTTGCTGGAATATCTTTAAGGGCTTTTTTACAAGTTCTACAGTCCGGAAGGTAACCTTCCGTCTTTTCGTAAAAGCGATAGGTAAAATATTTACAAAAAACGCCGATCCTATAAATACCGATGATCTCCCGCCTGCAAATGGCCCGGTAGGGATTTTTATGCCGGTGGCGATCCATTCGGATTTTCGCGGTGGAGGCAATGCCGCCAGAATTGCAAATTTCTTTACAAAAAGAATGTTTGATAAAGGTATGGTACGCGTAAGGGGAAGGATAGCCGAAGATAACATTGCAAGCCTTAAGCTTTTCAGAAAAATTGGCTGGTCTGAAAAGCAGGTTTCTAAGCATTGGTATAAAGTGTGGATAGATATTAATGCTTTTAAAAATATGGAAAAATAAAATAGATGGTTAAGACGCCCGGATTAAAGTAGAAGAAAATATAATATTTGGCAGTAAACAGCAATTCAATAGAAACAATTTGGTAAATAATATAAGGTTCAACTCCAATAAAGTTGGTAAACATTGCATACGATGGGTTTGAAATTTTACTACGAATTTACGGGTCATCCGGTTAATCCGTTGGCCCTTAGCGTTTGGTTTACCTTTGGGACGATAATAGTTTTTTGTCTCTGCAAGTCATTTGATGTCAGTCTATGGCCTCCCATGACATGGGTTATTTGCTGTAACTTCTTTGTTGACAAAGACCTAGGTCGGTTTCTGCTTGACAGGATATTCAATATGTGATACATTAGTTTGACACCATTTTTATGGCGGTCAAAATAATAGTCATCCTGTTATCCTGTCAAAAGTGAGTTCAGAATGATTCGTGGTTCTCTGGTTTTGTTTTGATCATTAGGATTTCAGTAATTCGATATTGTTTAGGATTTCCAGTTTATCTGGGTTAGTGGTAATTCGTGCTTAAAAAATCCGTGTAATCCGCGCAATCCGTGGATAAAAAATAATCAGTGATAATCAGTGAAATCAGTGGATAATAAGTCGCTTTATTTTAAACGTATAGGAATTTGTATTATTAGACAGAGCCTGCCCTGAGCGAAGCCGAACGGGATAACAGGATAAAAAACCGATTGTAAAAATATCCTGTAAATCATAATCAATCTTGTAATCCTGTCAAAAAAGGTCCGCCGAAGGCGGTTAAATTTTAAAATATGCATTTAAACGCAAAAAACATAAAATTACGAAACAAAGCCAAATGTAAAGATGGGCAAGAAAGGAATCCATAAGACTTATTATCATTGTAAGATCGGCGTTTAAGCGTAAAAAACACGAAATTACCAAACGAACCCATTTGTCACAATGGTTTGATAAAGTTAATGGAAAAGAGTGGACTCCAATATCAAGCTAAGGTTTTTAAGTGACAGGACTTATGTTAAAATGTTGATATGGTCAACCAACTTTTTTGGATGAGAACCTAATATAAAGATTTTTAAAATGAGCGATAAAATAAAGACAGTGGTAATCATGGGTTCAGGTGGAACGGTAGGAAGTTTGACCGGTGGTCTGTGTGCACAGCAAGGCTTAGACGTGTATTTTCTAAGCAGGACACAAGCAAGTGCCGAGAGAGGTTTAAAGCGTGCTGTTAAGCAGGCTCGTTCTGAAGTGATCGGAAACAATATTACTTGCGGCGACTATGATACAATGCTCGCAGAAGTCCTCGGCAAGGCCGATCTTATTATTGAAAGTGTTGCAGAAGACATTAACATAAAACAGCAGGTCTACGAAATGATAGATGAGCATAGGCGCGACGATGCAATAATCGGCACGACAACATCTTCGTTGCCGCTTGATTCGCTGCCGGTCGCCAGAAGCGAAAGTTTTAGAAAGCATTTCATGTCAACGCATTTTTATAATCCTCCCGGCAAAATGCTTGCCTGCGAGATAGCTTCGACATGCGATACTGACAAAAAAGTTTACGATCTTATCAAAACCTTTCTTGAAAAAAAACTGCGACGTGTAGTTATTCCAACAAAGGCAGTAGCAGGTTTCGCCGGTAACAGGATTGCCTTTTTACTGTTTAACAGGATTACATCTCTTGCCGCCGAGTATGGTGTTGAAATGATGGATTACCTGATCGGGCCGTACACCGGGCGGTTAATGGCTCCGCTTGCAACGCTTGATCTTGTTGGCCTTGATATCCATAAGGCGATCATAGATAGTCTAAACGAAAATACTAATGACGAGATGCACCATTCGCTTGTGCTGCCTGATTATATCAATAGGATGATCGAGAGAAATATGCTGGGAAACAAGACGCCGGATAACGGTGGATTTTATAAAAAACTGCTAAGCGGCAGATACGTATATCTCGATCCGGAGACATGCGAATATATCCCGGCCATACATCCCCATGTTGCATTTGTCGAAAAAGCAAAATATCAGATCCACATGGGTATGTACAGAGAAGCATTCGAGACGATACTCACGGCCCATTCAAGAGAAGCGGAGATCGTTAAGGACATACTTTGTGTTTATATAGCGTATTCTTATGGGCGTATCGGAGAGGTTACTGAACTTGATGACGGCATCGAAGGTATAGACAAGGTGATGTCGTATGGGTTTAACTGGGCAGCTCCAAGTCATATTGTTGAGATGTTGGGTGGTAGGGATTGCGCGATGGAACTTCTGGATAAAAAGGGTTTCCAGATTCCAGCCGGGCTTAAGGATAGTTCAAATGAAAAGATGATGACGGGTTTTGGAAAGCATTTCCTGGCCCGTTAGTTCAATAACTGGAGTTTTCAATGAAAGATGAAAAAGTTTATATTTTAGGCGGATACCAGACCGACTTTGCTCGAAACTGGAGCAGGGAGAATAAGCACATCGCAGCGATAATGCGTGAGGCTTATCAGGGAAGTCTGGAAGCTACAAAGATCGAACCAAGTGATATTGATACGGCATTGATAGGAAACTTCGCGAGCGAATTATATTGTAAGCAGGGGCACCTTGGTGCATTCTTTATAGATTTTAATCCCGGATTTGTCGGAATGCCGACCACTCGTTTCGAGGCAGCCTGTGCATCCAGTGCGGTAGCTGCCATGGCGGCGATGGCATATATAAAGGCAGGCATGTATGATTTAGTCTGTCTTGTAGGTGTTGAGCAGATGAAAACGGTTGATCCTGCCAGGGGCGGTGAGTTTTTAGGGGCGGCCGCGTTTTTTGAGAAAGAAGCCGATGGGATAGAATTTCCGTTCCCTAAGCTTTTTGGAAAATTAGGAGACCAGTACGATAGAAGGTATGGTCTCAAAGACGAACATCTTGCGCATATATCGGCGATCAATTATGCCAATGCCAGAAATAATCCGAACGCACAGACACGCGATTGGTTTATGAGTTACGAGCATGCTTTAAACGAAAGCAAATATAATTCATGTATCGAAGGAAAGATTAAAATAGCAGATTGTTCCCAGGTTACCGATGGTGCGGTATGCATGTATTTGGCATCGGAGAAATACGCTGAAAAGTATGCCAAAAGCAGAGGCATTAAGCTTTCTGATATTCCAGGCATACTCGGCTGGGGACATACCACCGCTAAGATTGAGTTCGCTTCTAAGGTCGCAGATTCTGCCGAAAGCCAATATGTTCTTCCTGTTACCAGAAAAGCGATCACAGATGCTTACAGTCGAGCAGGGATCAAGGATTGCTGGGGGCTTGACGCGATAGAGACGCACGACTGTTTCACAACATCGGAGTATATGGCTATCGATCATTTTGGCCTGACGGCTCCGGGCGAGTCTTATAAGGCTATTGAGGATGGCACAATAACTATGGAAGGCAGATTGCCGATCAATCCTTCAGGCGGCCTTATCGGCTGCGGCCATCCCGTCGGAGCAACAGGGGCAAGGCAACTGCTTGATGCATATAAGCAGGTGACCGGAACGGCTGGTAACTATCAGGTGCAAAATGCACAAAAGGTGGCAACCTTAAATATCGGTGGCACAGCAACTACCAACGTTTGTTTCATTGTAGGCAAATAAACACAGGTTAAATAAAAATGGCTAATGACATAAAAATCACAAAACTATTACCTTTTCATGCCGAAGATGTTGCAAGACTGCATATTTCGGGCATACATACCGGATTTATAAGTTCTTTAGGTCTAGATTTTGTCACCGCTCTATATGAGGCCATAGCCACTACCGAGTCAGGATTTGGCTTTGTTGCTGTAAAGGAAAGTCGAGTTGTTGGGTATGTCGCTTTTACCACAAACGTTGGCGCTCTTTATAAGTCGGTAATTCGCAAACGTGGCTTGAAACTATCAATCGTTTTAGCTCGCAATATGTTCTCATTGGAGACAGTCAAAAAAGTCTCTGAGACACTTTTCTATCCCAAACGAATTAAAAAACTGGATTTACCTTCAGCAGAGCTGCTTTCAATATCGATCGATCCTGATGTACGCTCAAAAGGCTTGGCTACTAATCTTACGTATTATGGTTTCCAAGAGTGCTTAGAAAGAAAAATTGAAAAGGTCAAGGTCTTAGTCGGTTCCGAAAACACACCTGCTAACAATTTTTATACAAAGTATCGGTTCGAATTTGTAAAACAGATCAATAATCATGGGATCTTAAGTAATATTTATGTGACAGATTCCAATGTTTGTAAAGATACCTTATATGAGAAAGTTAAAGACGGTCCGCTGGAATTAGCAATTGAGGATTTACAGCAATCATCAGTGTTTATAACTTATGGATGGTGCAGAAGCTCATATGCTGCGGTGAGGTCCTTAGGCAAACGTGGTATTGATGTCCATGTTGGAGATGCATCTCCATTTGCAATGTCTCGTTATTCACATCATTGTAAATCTTTTACAAAGCTGCCTGATTTCTTTCTTGAGCCTGATAAATATCTAGAATCAGTTTGTCAAGCTCTCAGAAGGACCAGAGCTAAAGTGCTTTTGCCATGCCATGAAGATGTGGGGATCTTTTCCCGTAACCGTCATCTTTTGCCGGATGATGTACATGTCGCAGTTCCCAATAGTGAAACCTATGATCTTGCAGAAGATAAATATTCCTTTTTGAAATTGGCCGAGGAGTCCGGCTGTCCTTATCCCAATACATTTAAAGTTAACTCTGATGCAGAATTAAAAGCACTTCAGATAGATGATTTTCCAGTTGTGATAAAAACCAGAACAGGTAACAGTGCTAAGGGTGTAAGGCTTGCCCAGGATAAGAAAGATTTGATTGAGAAATTTGATGATCTTGTTCAAACTTTCAACCTTCCCGAATCAAGATGGCCCGTCATCCAGGAATTCCTTCCAGGCGAAGCGGTTGGTGTATGCTTTTTGTACGAACACGGACAGTGTAAGGTATCGTTTGCAGAAAGGTATCTCAGATGCAAAGAGCCGAATAGATTCGGAACATCGACCTTAAGAGAAGTCTTTGAAAATGACGACCTCATTAAGCATGCCACCGGAGTAATGGATAAGCTGCAATGGCATGGAGTTGCCCATCTGGATTTCGTTGCTGATAAAGACGGAGTTTTCAAACTTATAGAGATAAACCCAAGATTATGGGGTGCATTGTCGCTCTCAGTCGTTGCCGGTGTTGATTTTCCATACTACTGGTATTTGTCAGCGATCGGAAAACTTAATGGCCCAGTAAGTGGCTTGGTCGATCGTAAGGCAAAAAGCAGATGGTTGATAGGCGATTGTCTGGCATTTTTTGAGTTGATAAAACGGGCAAGATTTATAGATGCCATCAAGATAATGAAGTTTGAAAAATGCCATCACGACGATTTTAGTCTAAAGGACCCTGTGCCGTTTATGTTTGAGGTGATCGATTACCTTACGAAGTTTGTCAAAGCCGGTTTCTCAACCAATCCTGTTACTGGAAACATGATTCGGTAGTCATCAGCACTAATACACTTCTATCTATCCACTTAATGTTACGAAGCCGGGGGTTTATTCCGGTGTGTCATTTTGGATTGCTCCTCGCAGGCCTTCCATTTTCAGAAAGCCTTTCTTCCAGACGATGACCCCGGAGGCGATAACAACAACGGCGAATGATATTAGTACCCACATCGGCCTAAGTTGGCTCATTATAATTCCGCACCCGGCGTACACCGCAGAAATCCCATAACACATCTTTACAGTTTTCTTGAGCGTGTTGCCTCGATCCATCATCTGGTCATACACATGCCCCCTGTCTGACACGAACAGAGGTCTTTTGTTTATCCCTCTCCTTGCAAATGCGACTGCGGTATCGAGTATCGGCAGCCCAAAGACAACTATAGCACACAGGCACCACAGCGGGTCCTCAGCAGCAAACAGCAGCATCACACCGGCACTAACTGTACCAAGAAATAAACTCCCCGCATCACCCATAAATATTTTCGCAGGGTTCCAGTTAAACGGCAAAAATCCGCAAACACTTCCTAAAAGGCACAGCGAAATAATTATTCTTATACTGCCGATAGAATTCTCCGGATTTTGTGTTTGCAGCAGGATTGCCAGCGCAGTAAATCCAATAGCTATTACCGCAGTAACCCCGCTGCATAACCCGTCCAGTCCGTCGATCAGGTTAAGTGAGTTTGTTGCCCCAAGAACGAACACTAAGCTGACAATAAAGGCAACGCCGTATTCAACAACTTGCGGCATCTGCAGGCTAAGTGGTTCGGTAATAAACGCCAGGTTTGGTTTTATTCCTACAACAACAAGGATAACGGCTGCTGTCACTTGTCCGAGTATCTTTTGATATGGCTTTATGTCATGTACGTCGTCAACAGCTCCGGTGATGCACGCGATAAGCCCGGCGGCGAATATCCCCGCAGCCAGTTTCATCTCGGCCTGTAAGTCGAACAAGAATATAGATGCCAGCAATCCCACTGCAAATCCAAAACAGATACCGATCCCCCCTAAATATGCAACCGGTGTTTTATGTGTTTTAACCGTGTCGTCTGGATGGTCAACGATGCTAAGCTTTAAGGCGGTGCGTTTGCTTAGTATCGTCCCGATCACCGCTGCGATGAAAGAAACAGCCAGTGCAGGCAGATACTGCACTGGGCAGGCACATGTAACTATTGATAATAGATTTTCTGTCATAATCGATTCCTGAAATAGATATAGACAAAGATAGCCCGCTAAAGGCGGATTGTCCAGAAAAAAGATTGCATCTGTGCTTATTGATTTACAGGCCGTTTAGTCCTGACAGTCGCTTTGCTCTATAAGTGACAGGAAGGTAAAGTACGAAGTGATCGTCGCCGCACCTATCGCCGTAAGGGCGGTGAAGCAATCCATCGGCCACACCTTTTTGCCCATCGGTATCCCGGCTAGCTTTACGACCAGCAGCAATGCGATCGGTACCGCCAGGGCGCTTAGTATCCATCTCGGCTGAGTTAGCTTTTCGGCGGTGAGCCTGACATAGCGATACATGTATTGGATCCAGATAAGCGTAAAGGCTGCATAGCCTGCAAAATGGAACCAGGCGTTTATATGCGGGAGCATGATTATCCGTGAAAGATTTGAGCAGGCAAAGATGAAAATAGCTGCGACAACCAGTGCAGCCGGCCAGAAACTGAAAATACTCAGTACCACCAGCCCTGCAACCCCCCCTGAAAGATCGGCGGCGATGTCCATAACATCCGCATTTCGCCCGACTTTGCCCTGGAGCCACTCGTCGAAAACCCCGTACCAAACGATGACCGCAAGTATGATCCACGCCTTTGCTTTCTTCCAGTTGACTTTTTGGTATGGGCTGATCGCCAGCCACAAAAAGAACACAAGGGCCATATAAGCCAGAAAATGCATGGTTTTATCCGACATCCCGCTCTGACGAGCGAGCATCGGAACCGGGATATGCGTCAGGATAAATATCGCCGGCCAATAGATGCTCAGCAGGGTGATCGAATATTTATGTCGGCGTAATAATGGCATACACGTATATCGGTAAAAAACAATACCGGCAATAATCATACTTTTTTGTGGCATGTCTCACCATTTTTGGGTTATTATATGCCTAAGCAGACACATAGTTCGTAGTTAAAAAGGGGATTGCGTTAAGGGGATACAAAATGAGTCATATAAAAAAAGCGGTATTGATAATTGCCAGGGAGATATTTCGGGACGAAGAGTTGTTCGACACCCAGAAAGCTCTGGAAGCGGCGCATGTTAAGACTACTGTTGCCAGTTCCGTACTTGGCAATTGTAAGGGCAAGCTTGGTGCTGTTGCTGTTTCGACGATGAAACTGGAAGAAATTATCGCTGATCAGTTCGATGCGATAGTTTTTATAGGCGGCGGAGGAGCCATGGAATACTATGACAACCAGACTGCATTGAAACTTGCAAAAGACGCAATGGCCCAGGGCAGGGTTCTTGCTGCAATATGTATAGCTCCCCGGATACTCGCTAACGCGGGCTTGTTGGAAGGCAAGGTTGCAACTTGCTTTGAGAGCGAAGCAGAGAACATTAAAAAACTAGGCGCAAACTACACCGGCGCAGATGTCGAACAGGACGGAAACATAATAACCGCTAACGGCCCCCACGCCGCAACCGAGTTCGGAGAAACTATTGCTGAGGCAATTCCGGAATAACCAGTTCCGCTTCGGAAATGTCATCGCCACGGAAAAAAACGTCAAACTCAGGACCGTACTGGGCGAAGTACAGCAATGAGTACGACCGGCAAAATACCAGGATCGGCAGCATAAGGACTGTTCCGATGTAAGGTATCATAAGGACGCACCCTGCCACACAGCAGGTTAAGCATATCAATGCAAATATCAAAGTGGTGACGCAAATACTTATTGCCAGTTGAAAGAGAAGGTAGAGAAGAAAGTTAGATTTGTTTTGCCCGAGTGTTTTCATCAGTTCTCTCCATCCATCGAGAGTGCCCGTTCCGCGAAGGTACATAAGTGGCACAACAAAATCTTTTGTAAGTTTAAGGAATACCGCAAGTATGATAAACATAGGTATCAGAACCAGTGCTATTGCTATTATTATTGAAATACCTGCTGCGCCCATTTGGTCGGAATTATTTCTGAACATGACTACTACTAACGCACCAAGCCCGCCAAGCACTGCGATACAGACAAACGTAATCAGTCCCACGGTCAGCCTGAAAAGAAAAAGGCTGTTGCTCTGTTCCCTGAACTTGTGCCACGGACGTTTAACCTCGCCGATATTGTTCGCAACGCAATGAAGGAACATAAAGCGACCCCGGCTGGACAACCATAAGAAAACCAGCATCAAAGCGATAAACAGAACGGCAAGTATGGACCCTACGGTTATTATCAGCGGAAGATGGTTTGCAAAAGCATCTTGTACTGTTTGCCCCGCATTATGTCCATGATTTCCCGATCCGAAGTTACCGCCGCCGCCGCTTCCTCCGCCCTGGCAAAGATTTGCAAGCCACGCGCAAAAACCGATAGCGAACCACTTGCTCATATCGAACGGATTGAACAGTATCTGCTTGGTTTTTTCAATGGCTTGCGATATCGGTTCTATAACGGAAATACTCTTTGCATCTTGCTGATTCATATTACACGGCCTCCAAGATAAACGAACCAGTTGACGATGATTGCAATACCAACGGCAACGGCGAAGTAAACATTGGCTTTTTTCAACAAACTTCTGCGAACTTTTAATGCAATTGCGTGTATTCTATACGGTATCTGGAAAAGAATAAAGCAAAAAAGTAATGGCCCTAACCTGTGATATCCGAAAGCTTCCGCTAACCGCCCGTGCCCCATCGCGCAAAACGAATGCGTCATCCCGCACAGGGCACAATTGACTCCCAACAGATGTTTGCTCATGCAATGTAGCTGCCATTTAAAACCAAAAACAGAAATACCCAACTCGTCTGTCCGGCAGGTCATAGAGACCGTAAGAACAATGAAGCATGCGATAAGTACCGCAAAGTTGTAAATTTTAACGCTCAACTCACCGGCCTTATCGGTATGCCCTTGCTTGCCAAAAAGTCCTTTGTCTCTTTGATGGTGTATTCGTCGAAGTGGAATATCGAAGCTGCAAGAACCGCATCCGCTTTGCCCTTATCCAGAACTTCGGCAAGGCTCTCAAGTGTACCTGCCCCCCCTGAAGCTATTACCGGGATGTCCACCGCATCGGATACCGCAGCCGTAAGTTCAAGGTCGTACCCTTCTTTTGTACCGTCGGCATCCATGCTTGTTAAAAGTATTTCACCTGCACCAAGCTCTTGCGCCTTAACTGCCCATTCGATAACGTCGATATCCGTCGGCTCCGACCCGGCTTTTATGGTAACGTGCCACTTGTCCTTTTTACCTTCGGTGCGTTTGGCATCGATAGCAAGCACCACGCACTGGTTCCCAAACCGCTGAGCAGCTTCTGCAAGCAGCTTTGGGTTCATAACCGCAGCGGTGTTGATGGAGCATTTATCCGCGCCGCTTCGCAGCAGCAGACCGATTTCGTCGGCCTTGGTGATACCGCCGCCAACGGTAAACGGGATAAAAACATTCTTTGCCACTTTTTCAACTAACTCTACGATGGTTCTGTTCGAGCGTATCGTTGCGGTGATATCAAGGAACACCAGCTCATCGGCACCTTCTGCACTGTATCTTGCGCCAAGCTCTACCGGATCGCCCGCATCGCGCAGGTTCAAAAAGTTTACGCCTTTAACAACGCGGTTGTCTTTAACGTCAAGGCATGGGATTATCCGTTTCGTCAGCATTATCGTTTGTTCCTTTTGCAGATACGGTCGAAATTTCGTAATACGTCCAATCCGTCGTCACCGCTTTTTTCCGGGTGGAACTGACATCCGAAGATGTTCCCTTTCTGTACCGAGCTTGCGATATCGATCCCGTAATTGGTGTATGCGACTTTTGCATCGGCATCGCTTACATCGGCGTAGTATGAGTTCGCAAACGCAAAGTGTTTACCCGCGCCAAGCCCCTCGAACAGTTCCATGTCATTCGGAAACGTTACAAGGTTCCAGCCCATGTGAGGTATCGAAAGTCGTCCGCCGTTCGGAGCGGCCGATGGGATCGGGATAACTTTTCCGCTTATCAGTCCCAGCCCTTTGTGTACGCCGTGTTCGTGACTTTCGTCGAAGAGCAGTTGAAAACCCACGCATATCCCAAGCAGCGGCTTGCTGTTTAGTGCGACGCCGCGAACAACCTCGGCAAGATCGCCGAGAACCTTCATTGCATATCCGCAAGCGCCAACGCCGGGAAGGATAATACCGTCTGCGTTTTCGATGTCGGATACTTCACAACTGACCTTAGCCTCACAGCCGATGTAATTTATTGCATTGATAACGCTTTTTACGTTACCAACCCCGTAGTCCATAATAACAATCATTGCAATTTCCCGTATTTATTCCCTGTTATGCTGCTGATACTATAACGGAGAGGGCGGGATTCGAACCCGCGGTACTGCGGACAGTACACTGGTTTTCGAAACCAGCTCCTTAAGCCACTCGGACACCTCTCCAGATTACTGCTGCCAAAGACTTTACAGATGTCCACAAAAGTCTTTGGCAGCATTGATCGCGTCTTTCAATCCGCATACTTTACAAAGAATTGACGTCTATTTCAAGCCCGGACTTAAACTTTGTCGCTATTTGAGCTTAATGAGCCGGATATAGCGGTAATTAATCTTGAATTTTTAGTTTATTTAGTAAGAACCAACGGCCAATTTCCGGACCCGGCCAAAGTCGATTCGTCGATGATAATCGAGGATCTATGGCCTGCTCGACGACGGCAAGGCCTGCCCCGTAAAATAATAAATAACATTGGTATTAGTAGTATTTTGTTGAAACTTCACACCCATTCGCATATATTTCGATTTGTAACCCAAGCCGTCTTTATTTGTTGTAATGGAGAAGCATTATGGAAGTTTGGCCTGCTATAGATTTGATGTCCGGCAGTTGCGTACGCCTGATACAGGGGCAGTATCACAAAAAAATATCGTACGAGGCAGACCCTGCAAAGCAGGCCAAAAGGTTCTACGAAGCCGGCGCAAGGTTCATACACGTTGTAGATCTTGACGGAGCCAAAGTTGGCAAGCCAATAAACGTAGATGCCATCAGGGCTATCGAAGAAACCGAAGGCATTAAGATAGAAGTAGGCGGCGGAATAAGGGACGAAAACTCGATCCGTCTCATGCTCGATATTGGAGTAGAAAGAGTGATCCTCGGAACAAGCGCCGTAAACCGGTTTGAGTGGTTCTCCGAGATGGCAAACAAGTACCCCGGAAAGCTCGTTCTCGGAATCGACGCACGCGGTTCGAAAGTCGCCGTAGAAGGATGGACACAGGATGCTGCAAATCAACTTTTGGATTTCGCACGGATGGCGGACGATCTTCCGCTGGCGGCGATCATATATACCGACATCGCTAAAGACGGCATGATGTCGGGACCAAACCTGGAAAGAACAAAGGCGCTTATCGACGCCTCGAAACACCCCGTAGTAGCCTCAGGCGGAGTAACAGAGATTTCAGACGTCATAAAGGTAAAGGAAATAGGTGCAGCCGGTGTCATAATAGGCAGAACACTATACGAGGGAAAGATGGACCTCAAAGAGGCCATCGAAGCATCAAAAGACTGACCCTTACTGGCACAGATGCAAATTGGGCTGCCTAATAGGCAGATAATCCGCTGACTCATCAGTTTGTTTTGTACATTTCTGCAATAAATTTGTAACCCATTTCATGCTCGTAATTGGGTTTGTTTTTTTTGGCGTTTTTTAGCTATCTCCTTAATTCATTATCATTGCTTGGCTTACGGCGATTTTGCAATTCTCAAATTGGGTTTGTTTTGCATACTTTTGCATTT
>SDBV01000488.1_pt1 | contig 56794 bp, 54 predicted proteins | sample 2277081 | NCBI WGS metagenome assembly SDBV01 (sample SAMN10402039, study PRJNA504765) | marine sediment metagenome | isolation source: marine sediment core GS10_PC15, 223 cmbsf | place: Arctic Ocean: Southern Knipovich Ridge | collected 2010
TCGCTGAATGAGCGGATGAAAATCTCATTCCAGAGCGCCTCTTGATGGTGATAGAGATATTTAATAAGCTCGGTACGCCGTACGAGACCCATCACCGCATCAACAATGTTGAAGCTGATAAGCACGTCTGTTCCGTCCCGAGACGGAAAGTAATCGCCGACCCACCCAAGGCCCTCCCAAAAATGAAGACCGTTATGAATGTCGGGAAATACATCCGTCACATGCGCAATCATTTGTTCGGCGCGCCGCCAGTGAATCGCCTCGGGATTTACATGCGGCTCAAAGAGCCGTTGGTCATGCTCATCCTCTTTCGCAAGATACCGCTGAACTACAAGAAACCGCAGACGGACGGCCTCGCCGCTATCCGGAATCTGCCCTATGACATCTCCCCGAAGAAGCGAGATGACGTTTTCAATAAAGTTTTCTCCTTCAGAAAACATCTCAAAAAGGTCGGAGTAGTACTTCACCTCATTTAAATAGTGCGACAAAAGACTGACAAGGCGGAGTGTCTCGCCCGAGATATTTAAGAATACCGGGATGACAAAGATAACGCCCATCTCCTTGAGATGACTCACATTATGGTATTTTTTTGCAACAAACTTTTCTGCGGCATGCGCCCACCTTACATTGAGCGCGCGGACCTGAATGCGCCGTCGCTCAAAATCATTGATCGTTAATTTTTCATACTGCCTGAAAAATACCGCGTTTAGCCATTGGGAGTCTTCAAGAAACCGCAGGGCGCTGAACACCTCAAGCAAATCTTCATGCGCAAGCATATCATCCACCGTCTCATAGCCGAGCGCCGCGAGAATCTTCTTTGGCGGTTCCGCGCGAAGAAGCTGACGCGCGGCATCTTCCTTGAGGAATAATCCATCGGCGGGCGGCTCAACACGAGTAACAAAATCACATATCATGCGCGCCGCCTCCTCATTCTCCTTGCCCTGTAACTTAATCGCATTAAACAGTGCGACATCATCCGCCTCAACCTTACTGATAATTGCGTCATAGGCCTCTTCGGCAGATGCGCCGCGCTCAACTCCGAGCTCCTGCAATGCGCGCGTAATGCGCCTCTCATTCTCATCCTCAATGGATTGCATTACTTCCGTCACACCAGACGCCGCCTCAAGCTTGCGGCAGAATACCGCAAACGCATCCTCAGGAACGCGGAGGATATGTGCGAGTTTTTTTTCACAGCCCTTCATAATAATTAGTGCGGAAAATACGCTATATACGGGAAATGCTGACGGGCAATGTGCGCCATCGGCGCGCCGCAAGTTCTTTCGTGCCAAGAATACCCTTCTTTGCGCCAACATGTTCAACGACTGATGTCGCGTTCGCGGAGCCGACGCGTATCGCGTGAGAAATCGCTTCCGGGCTCATCGTGCGCCCAAAAAGGCCCGCAACAAATCCCGAGCCGAAACTATCGCCGGCTCCCGTCCGATCAATGACATCACGCTCTTTAAATATCCCCGCCCGGTACCGCCGCACGCCATCCGATACCATGACGCCATTTGGTCCGTCGGTAACGACAATAATTCCCTTAACCAGCGCATCCATTTTTTTGAAAATAGCGCGGGTGTTCGCATACGCAATGCCTGTAACATACGACGCCTCCTCGCGATTTAATAGAACAACAGATGCGGCATCAAAAATCATCTGCCGCTTCCGCACGGGAAGCTGAAGATAGTCTTTTGAGGGGTTAATCGCGATGGCGGTATCATTTTTTATAAGTGTGTTAATTATGTCGCTCATTACGGAAAACGGAATCCCCCCCGGCGTAATGTACGCCCATTGCGCGGCAAGCTTCTTGAGCGGGATATCTACGCTTCGCAGTTTTTCCGAAGCGCCTCGGTATACGAGGACAGTCCGCTCGCCAGAGTGAGACAGAAGAATCGTGGAATATGCGGTTCCATGCCGAGTGTCTCTTACGGCAACCGGAGAAACCTCTTCTTTCTTGAGTTCGGAAATTACCTCCTTTCCGAGTGTATCAAAACCAACTTTAAACAGCGATGCGGTGTGAAGCCCCATCCGCGCAAATGTAACCGCCGCATTTGTCGCACCACCGCCGGTTGTGATGATCGGCGACTCAATCTCAACCTTCCCGCCGAACGGAAAGCACTGCGCGATACCGGAGGGAAATCCGACTTTTTTTGAAAAATGAGGATCGGAAATCCCCTTAAAAATCGCGCCCCGCAGAAATACATCCCGCGTTGCCGTTCCAATAGTAATAATGTCGTACATTTACCTCTTTCGTTTAATGACTTTTTTCACCGCAACCTTGATTGCCGCTACACCCATTCCATATCTCTCAATCAGCTCCTCCGGCGAGCCTGACTCGCCAAATGTATCCTGCATGCCAATAAACTCAATCGGCGTCGGTGCGCGCCGCGCCAGTAATTCGGCAACGGCAGAACCCATGCCACCCATCACCTGATGCTCTTCAACCGTTACAATGGCGCCCGCCTTCTTCGCAAATGAAATAATCGTCTTCTCGTCCATCGGCTTAATCGTATGATTATTAATGACCGCAATACTTAAGGAGTCCTCTTTCTCAAGCTCATTTGCGGCAACAAGCGCGTTATAGAGAAGCGGACCGCACCCGATAATAGCGGCATCTATCTTCCGCGCCATCCGTGGATTCCAAAATACCTCCGCGCGCCCCGGCACAAACGGCGTCCCGCTTGTTGTGAATACCGGTGTCTTCTCGCGAGTAAATCGGAGATATATCGGCCCCAAAATCTCCGCGGCCGCAACGGTCGCCTTCTGCGCCTCAATCATATCGCATGGAACAATCACTCTCATATTCGCCATTACGCGCATCGTTGCGATATCTTCTATCGCCTGATGCGTCGCTCCGTCAGGGCCGACTGAAACACCAGCATGCGCACCGGCAATTTTTACATTCACGTCATTATAGGAGATAGTTGTTCGTATCTGCTCCCAATTTCTCCCCGGAGAAAACACTGCGTATGAAGAAATAAACGGAATTTTCCCGCTAATTCCAAGTCCCGCCGCAACAGTTGCAAGATTCTGCTCCGCGACACCAACTTCAAAAAACCGTTCCGGATATTTCTCGGCAAATGCTTGTGAGCGCGTAGATTCGGTCAGGTCGGCGCACAGCACAACAACATCCTTATTTTTTCCGCCTGCGATAACAAGCCCTTCGCCATACCCATCGCGCGTCGGGAGATGTTCAATCCCGTCAGAGAAAATCTTTTTAGAAAGTTTTGCCTCCTTGTTAATCATATATGGTTTACGCCTGTTGATTATTTCGCCATTCAGATTTCGTACCTTTTTTCCGATCCTCCGCCATAACAAGTTCATCATAAATTCCATCAATAAGATCATATGTCTTCGCCTCTGCGAGTGTTACCCACGCATAAGCATCCGCCTCCTCCTCTTGTAGCGCTACCTCTCCAGTTTCATGTTGGGCATCAAGCGAGACAATAAGCACATTGTGCGGCGCGCCGGGATATTCAGCGATAATGCTCGTAAGGTAATCAATCTCTTTGATCTCTATCCCGACCTCCTCGCGCACTTCGCGACGCACGGTCTTCTCAAGCACGTTATACCATGCATTGGCCGTGTCTTTTTTCAGGTCATGATAGTCGCTTGGCTCAAGTCTCCCGCCGGGAACCGTCCACTTCCCAGGCCACTTTTTCTTATTTGCCGAGCGGCGTGTGATGAGGTACTTCCCGTCTTTCGCAATAATCGCCGTAACCGCCACCTCGTAAAGATTTTCGTTCGTTTCCATACTATTCATGTTCGCTTATAATTTCTCCTCGGAGCGTCCGCAACTCCTTAATCGCGCGCTGTGCCTCATCTTTTTTCGGCGGCTTTCCGTGCCAGAGATAATCATGCTCCATAAAGCTTACTCCCTTCCCCGGTATCGTATGCGCAATGATAACGGTCGGCTTTTCATAAATCGCGCGCGCTTCATTTACCGCATCCACAAACTGCTCAATATTATGGCCATCAACTTCAAGCGCGTGCCATCCGAACGCCTCATACTTTGCGCGAAGAGAATCAAGCGGCATCACGTCTTCCGTAAACCCGTCTATCTGAATATTATTTCGATCAATAATTGCCGTAAGATTGTTGAGGTTGTATTTGTGCGCAAACAGCACCGCCTCCCATGTATTCCCCGCGTCATGCTCACCATCCGACATTACGCAATAGATGCGGTGTTTTTCCTTATCCAACCGCGCCGCCAGCGCCATACCGCATGACTGGCTCAATCCTGAACCAAGCGGCCCCGATGTCGTCTCCGTCCCGGGAAGCGCCATCCGATGTGGATGCCCCTGAAGGCGGGTATCAAGCTTGCGAAGCGTCTTCAGCTCTTTCATGGGAAAGTACCCCGCGTGCGCCATTGCGACATACCGAACAGGGCATATATGGCCATTTGACAGCACAAGGCGGTCCCGCTCATCCCAGTCCGGCTTCTTCGGGTTATGCTTGAGCACATGAAAATACAACGCGGAAAAAATATCCGCCATCCCCAACGGACCAGCGGAATGGCCGGAGCCGGCAGAAAGAAGCGTATGAATAACATCTTGGCGAATAGTATTCGCCATCTCCTCCAGAAACTTCAGTTTTTTTTCGTGAAGAACATCCATAGTAATTTTGTACAGCCGCTCATTGAGTCAGCTTCTTGTGTCGTTCGCGGCTCTCCGTAACCGCTCATACGCGGCTTTCGGCTCGTCACTCTTAAAAATATATGATGCTGAAACAAGAGTATCCGCTCCGGCAGCAACAATGCGCGATACTGTTTCATCATTTATGCCACCATCAACTTCTATTGTAGCATTCGGCATATTTGCACGCAAAAATGAAATCTTCTCAAGCATTTTCTCTTGGAACTTTTGCCCCGATGGACCCGGGACAACCGCAAGAATCTGGAATGCAGTGAAATCGGCATGGGCACGAAGACATTCCACATCTGTTTGCGGGGCAATCGCAAGGATGCACTCCGCGCCATACGTTCTGCACGTCTCATGAATAAGGACAGAATCGGTCATCGCCTCAAAGTGCACAATAACGCGCTTCGCTCCGTAACGAAGCCATGCATCGGCGGCCTCCTCTGGATTACTGACCATCAAGTGCACCTCAACGGAAAGTTTCGTGTTCAGTCTCGCTAAATCTTCGGGCGTATTCCATGTGACTTGCGGCGTGAATACGCCGTCAGAGACGTCTATATGCACCCATCCGCCACTGGGCTGAATCTCTTCGGCAATACGGATTTGCGCCTCTACCGAATCAAAATCGGGAGAATTGATCGCTGGAATTATTTTTGCCACGCGCTTCTTCAATATGTCTAATTTTATTCAGACGCCGCCGATGCCGCTCATCATCTGAAAACGGCGTCTGGAGCCAGACGCTTACAATTTTTTTGGCAAGCTCGGTGTTGAGCGAGTGCGCGGAGAGAGACAAGACATTTGTGTCGTCATCGTTGCGCGCCGCGAACGCCTGCTCCGGAGTCGCGACAAGCGCGGAGCGCACCTTATCAAATTTATTCGCAACGATATCCATTCCAATCCCTGAACCGCACACGAGTATGCCGCGGCCCTGTACGGGATCCAAATTAACCTTCTCCGCAACTTTCACGGCAAAATCGGGATAGTCATCTTCCGGCACCTCATCAATATTTCCTGCGTCAAAAATCTCATATCCCGTCTCCTTGAGAAAGGCCTTGATATCTTCTTTGAGTCTGAACCCTTGATGGTCGGCGCCGAGATAGATGGTCATATTGCCTGAATCGCCTTCAGCGTATGCTCAATTAATGTCGCGACATACCCCATCTCGTTATCGTACCATGAGAGCACCTTCACGAGATCTCCGTCAACAACTTTTGTAAATTGCGTATCAATAATCGCGCCATACGGCTCGCCGATAATATCGGACGATACGATTGGCTCATCTGTTACTTTGAGCACCTTGTCCCACCGCGGCGTTTGCGCCTCGTTCCGGAAGATTTCATTCACTTCTTCAACGGTTGTCGGCCGTTTCGCGATGAATGTGAAATCCGCGAGCGAGCCGTTGATAACCGGCACGCGGAGCGCCACGCCGTCGAATTTTCCGTCGAGCTGCTGTACGGCCCGCGCCACCGCAATGGCCGCACCGGTTGTTGATGGCACGATGTTCACCGCAGCCGCCCTGCCGCGTCGATAATCATGATTATTCGGCCCGTCAACCAACCCTTGCGTCGCCGTATATCCATGCGCTGTATTGAGGATGGCCTTCGCGATCCCAATTTTTTCATCCATGATCGCTGCAACAGGCGAAGCAGCATTCGTCGTACAGGATCCATTGGAGGAAATCTTGCATGTTTTAAACTGCTCTTCGTTCACGCCGACAAGGATCGTCTTTCCGATGTCCCCATCCGCATCTTTAGATGGCGCAGTAAGCACAACCCTTTTCGCACCCGCCCGAATATGGGCCGACGATTTTTCATATGAAGAAAACGCGCCCGTCGCCTCAATAACCACATCAACACCAAGAGTTTTCCACGGCAGCTTCTCCGGATCTCTCTCCTGAAGCACGCGAATCTTTTTTCCGCCGATAACCATTGTGCCGCCTGCCTGCGCAGGCAGGCCCGGCTGCGCAGGCAGGCCCGGCTGTATCTCAATCTGCTTGTCATACCCTCCGTATACCGTATCGTATCGCAAAAGGTACGCTAAATTCTCAATGTCGCCCAAATCATTAATTGCAACAATATTCATCTCCGGATTCTCAAGCGCCATTCTAAAAAACAAACGCCCAATCCGCCCAAATCCATTTATTGCTACCTGTGCCATATAAATATTCTCTCGTTAATTACGCTTATTTTACACCAAAAGACTCAAACCAATAGCGTCATCCCGCTCCCGCCGCAGGTCGCCTGTCTGCGACAGATATACCTCAAGCGTTGCGCCGACAACCCCGCCCATCAAATGTCCGCCGAACATTTTATAAGAAACGTCGGCAAAAGAGCAGTGGCAATGGATGAAGATATCGCCGTCAGTACGCGCGATATTACCGGAACAACTTGTCACCTCATGAACGCCGGGGAAGCTTTTTGAAATATATGATTTTGTCTCAATATCATAGTATGAGACGGTCGGATTCTCCATTGCGCCAAGACCAGCAAAAAATCCGCCGGCGATGCCCCGCTCCGCCAAAAATTTTTGGAACTCCTCAAGAAACTCCTCGCCGCGCATAAAGCGCAGTACGCTATGGCGCGTACTATCCTGAATAATCTTCATATACTATGTATGTTCTCTTAAGACATCTTGCGCAATAAACTTCATTGTGCAAGAGATCTTTATTATAACACACTGCTCCCCGCCTCTATGCCCCGTCGCGCCGCATCGCTCGCCGGAAGCTCCAAAACGCGGTTTATTGGAGCGGACGGATAGTAACGCCGCGGAATTGTCGTGTTTGAAGCGGGAACATTGTGCTCAACTCCGATAACGCGGTCATCGCGAATCCATACAATATCAATAGGGAAACGCATCCCACGCATCCAAAACCCGTATTTTCCGTATGTGTCAAAGAGAAAGAGCATGCCATGCGCGCCAATTTCATCCCGTCCCGACAGCCCTTGCACGCGCGCGGCGGAAGATTCGGCGATTTCAACGAGAAGCTTCTCTCCTTTTATGCTGATTTCCGTCACTCCGCGAAGCGGCGATGAAAAATAAAAATACCCCGCCGAGCCGAGTACGCCGGCCATGCCGAGCGCGCCGATTCCAATAATAAGTTTTGTCATAATAAGTGCGCCTATCATTTATAAAATAAAATCTCTGAATGTGAAGAGAATAACGCCAAGCGCAACGGAAACGTTAAGCGACTCTTTTTCTCCCGCCATTGGAATTTCAATAAGTATATCAGTTTTTCTAAGAACTGATGATGACAGGCCGCGAACCTCATTCCCAAAAACAAATGCTACGCGCGCGTTGTGAAGCTTTTTCCGAATTGACAAATTCGCATACGAGATAGAGTCCGGCGACTGCTCAACGCCGACAACGGTAAATCCCTCATTCCGAATCTCATCAATCGCACTGTCAATTTTTTTAATGCACTTCCACGGCAATGTTTTTTCAGCGCCAAGAGATACCTTTGTGAAAGCCTCCCGCATATTTCCGAAGCGGTCAACCGGCGACGGCGTATAGCCCGTAATATAGACACGGCGCGCTCCCGCGCCTTCAGCGGTTCGAAACGCCGAAGCAACATTAAACACACTCCTGATATTATGGAGAACAATAACAATATCATTCATACAATGCCGGTATTATACATATAAAAATGCACGGAGTGGAAGCTCCGTGCGTATAACGAAAGTCGGTTCAAGCAATCATCTCAACCAGCCCATCTTCGTCGGGGATGATGAGCACCCCATTCATCGTGAGCAGGTCGCGCGGGAGTATCTGCGGCGCGGGATAGCCAATACCAAGCCCTCTCTCCGTGTCCAGCCGCTCCTCAAGGTCTTCGCACGTCTCAAGGTTGAACTGAAGGGAAGATGCGAAGACTTCCACGTTTCGCTCCTCAATAACAAGACCGGATAAAAGCGAGTCCGGCGTGTCTCCCGTTGTACCATAGTCATACCGGAAGACGGAGCCCTTGATGTTCAGGCCGGTCCCGACGATGCGTGCGTTCCGAAAGCTGCAGTTCACGAATGTACAGCCGTCAAGACTCACCCACCCCTCTTGAATGCCGGCGAAATCCTCATTGACAAACATTTTGCGGCCGCATGCAACAGCATTTGCGAGTTTTCCCATGCTCTCTCCTTAAAATGAGTTATTGCCGCAGCATATCAATAAATGACAACTGCCGTGTTCTGCCCGGGTTCTCTTGAGCAGTGCCGCCGGCTCCGGAAACCCTGAAGCCCAGCGCGAGCATCATCTGAATATCGCGGAAATGCGATTGAGCATGCTCACGGGAGGTGCGATAAAATCCATTATCCGGAGTCGCACGACCAAGCGCCCGCACAAAAGAGTGGAGCGCGGCACTAGGAACGCACATCCCCTGAAGACGCGGCGCATCCTTATCTTCCGCAAAAAGAATATGCGTATCTGTGAAATCAACATCCATCGGGAACACGGTATCGGTGAGGTCCGGGTCAATAAACACCGCTCCCGAAAAATCCGTTTTTGGGGAAAAGGCCATTCCCGAAAAATTGCACCCGACAAATATCTTCCCCCGAAAAAACAAAGGGGGGATGGTTGGTTCGCGAGAGATATCAAACCCGCAGATAATATTTATTTCCATTCCATTGACTCTGGTAAAATGGCATCCACGCGCATTCATAAGAACCTCCATGGTTCGTGTCTCTGCTTTTTTGCTATTTTCAAGGAATTCTGCAATTTAGTTAGACACAAAAAAATAAAAAAGTCAATGGTACTTGTACCAGCTGACCTGACGAGGGTTTTGCTTGCGATTTCCTCTTTGTACATATACTGTGAGTAAAATAATCGCCCCTTAAAAATAGAATGAAGGAGAACAGAAAATGAGCGACTTAGCCAATGAAGCGCTGTACTGTGTATTCTGCGGGACTCTCCTCACTCCACTTGGCCAGGGCTTTTATCTCTGTGGAAATATCACGGGCAACAACAAAGAAAAAGATTGCTGTGGGAAGGTATTTGGATTCTTCAAAACGCTGATTGTCCAAGGAAGGGAAATCAGCGCCCTTACATTCCACACCGAAACAGACTCCCAAGGATTGCCTGTGCGAAACGCACCTCTCGGAAGAATGCTCAACTAAACAGATTACGGGACATATGCATCTTCAAACGCAAACAAAAAGCCCCTACAGCACTACGGGGCTTTTTTTGTTGGTTAGATTAAGAGTTTTCTATCGCACAATTCAATTTTATAAAGAGGTGAAGTAGATCGGCCTACTATGCGCCGCAACCTGTCGAAATGCCGTGCTCCTGTTAAATTCATAAAATCCAAGCGTAATATAATCGTTCACCGAAAATCCGTAGGAGGTGTCTATGCCGACGCTGTTGATATTTGTCGCACCGGCGCCGATAACCGCGCCTGATACTGAGAGAATAATGTTTCCGCCGGCAATGCTCGGGAGCGCGGCATGCGCAACGTTTTGTAGGAGAGCCGAAATCGCCCATTCAGACTGGCAGTTTGCCCCGTCATTGTTATGTAAAACGACTCCCGCCATTGGACCGCCATATCCCCCGCAATTTCCATACGCTACCGCAAGCGCATTATTTCCCGCGCCGGAGAAATCGTACGGATGGACGCTTGAATGATTAAAATTATATGAAGCTGTTGGCATTTGGTTTAAAAAGAAAACAACTGCGGTGTACGCTCCCTCTCCGGAAGATGAGCCGACGGGATATGAATATTGAAGCACAATATCCACATTATTTGCGGTAAGAATATTCCCCCATCTCACGCTTGCCACATTAAGCGGAAGAGCGGCGATGGGAACATCATATTGAGCAGATGCAATTCCCGAATAATTTCCGACCTCGTCAACCGCACGCAATTGGATAGCGTACGTAACTCCCTGTTCCACGGCAATCTCTGTGCGAAGACGAGAAGAACTCCCCGTCTCAATGGAGAACGGAAGTAATGCCCAGCCAGCGGAGTTGATATTCCCATCATACGCAACATCGCTCTCCACAGAATCTGGGTCAGTAGATTTCTCCCAAGAAATTATTAATTGAGAATTTGTTTCATTGAAAGAAAACATAATGCCCCCCGGTGCCGTTGGCGGCAATGTCAGTTCTTGGACTGGATTGCTCTGTAAAAGAGGCGCGCTATTTTCTCCGCGCGGCGTTCCCATAATCCCATTTACCCCATTGCCGTTAAAACTATGCCACGAAAGGTCGTCGCTCCGCTCTGCCGTAAGGTAGTTCGGTGGCGCCTCTCCCGCAGGCCAGTCAGGATTTGCAATAACCGTATCAACAAGAACGCATTGATTATCAAATAGCCAAAGCGATTCGTTGCTGTTCTGAAGAATTCCTGTGTATGTCTTATCAGCCGCAGCGCCGCCAACAAAATATGATGCTACCGGATCGTCACTCGTCAAAATGCGACGAAGGAGAAAATATCCGTTTTCAATACTATCATTCGCATCAAACGCAATCTTGATCTCGCCGGTAGCATCTTGCAACTGCCACCCATTAAGTAATCGCGACGTCACTGTACTACGCAACTCAATCCATTCTTCAGATATGGAAGAACTTCCGGTCCCCGCCCATGCAATCTCGTTCAAGAGCACAGTATGAGTGGGTGAAGCCGATTGATTCAGTACGCACCATGTGACGGGAGGTGGATTAGAAGAAGATTCTTGCGGCGATGTAGATGTTGCCGTTTCCTGGGAAGCTGGCGGTTGACCGACTGCCACATTAACAGATTTTGTTACCGTGCCGCCATCTCCGACGCAGGTAACGGAATATATGGTGTCGGCAACGAGAGACGGTGTTGTATACGATCCGCTCATTCCCGTTGCCGTCTCAACGCCTCCCTTTTTAAGGGAGCACGAGGTCACGTTGGCAGACGACCACGAAATTGTCGTTGATTGCTCATAAGAAAGCGATTGTGATGCGGCAGAGATTGTTGCCGTTGGCTGAGGCGGAGGTGATGGGCTGGATCCGCTTCCACCACCCCCTCCGCCACTACTTGTAGTCGGTGGCGAGGGAGATGGCAGCGGAGTTGAATTCTTCTGCTTTGGTGTTCCGTCAATAAATTGGCTTTCGTGCCAATTGAAGCCATCTCCACGCTCCATTGTTTTTCGTGCCACGGCATTCCCTGCCGGCCAATCAGGATTCGCGAGAACTTCGTCAATAAGTTGACAATTTGCATTAAACAACCGGAGTCCTTCCGATGACGAACCTCCCGAGTTGGAAAGTGCGCCAACATAGATAAAGTCTGCGGCGACACCGTGCACAGAATCATCATCTGTGCGTTCAAGAAGATAGAAGTCGTTCACAGGAATACGGTCGCGGCTAATGCCCCGCTTGTCTTCGTCGCCGAATATTATGCGTATGTCATCGCCCGCATCAACAAGTTGCCAGCCGTTGATATTAATTTCTCTGCCGGAAATATTCCGCAACTCTATCCATTCATTACTCGCGCTTGCTGTTGTGCCCATCCATGCAACTTCATTGATAATCACGCTTTGGCGGCTCGGCGCCTGGCGAGTATCAAACGAGCATGTGTTTGCGAGTGATTGAGATTCACCCTCGCTAACCGATTGGGATGCCTGCCCGTCCGTCAGGCGAGCTTCTTCTGCGGCCTGCTGGCGCGCGCGCTCCACTTCCGCTACCGGCGCTGCCCGTTCAAGAACCTGATACTTTACCCGATCTGAAACTGCGTTTGTGGTTTCATCCTTCGCGTAATAAGAATATGCGCCGAGTGGCGAATCTCCTGGTATGCGGTAATCAGCGGAAAGATTTCCGTTTGCATCGGCTGTCATCAATATCTCAACTGTCCGACCAGCTGGCAATTCAAAATACATCACAACGGAACCACCCGCAGTGAATCCGCTTCCTGATTCATTAAGAATCTCCCCGCGTCGGAGAACAAGTGGCTCCGCAAATACGCGCGGCCTCCTCTCTTCTTGATTATTACGAAGTCTATCCTCGCGAGATTGGCCGGCCTCGGATAAATCGAAAAAGACATCTTCTCCGACACCGTCAAGAATGACTTCATCGTATGTATTATTAAATCGCGCTCCCTCAAGCGCATCCGTGACCGCGCTTCGCCCTGCAGAAACAATGCGTTTTACGCTCTCGGCAATCTGCGCAAGCATGGGAATGTCATCTGCGGAAAGCGCAACCTCGCCAAGCGCATTCTCGTCTTGAATTCTTTCCACTTCATTAAAGAAGAGACGAACAACGCCCGCTCCATACTGGACCGCCTTGGGGCAAGACGGCTCCAGTAGTCTTGGAGGACAAGATCTCCTTGCTTATCTTTTAGAGAGAGATTCATTGAAGTGGCCCAAATAATACCTCCGGGATTATTTTTATAAGAAACAAGATGATATTCCTTACCCTCTGTATCAATCTTAAATCCGTAAAAATATTTACCATCTTGCCGAATGTAATCGGGCACTGGCGAGCCATAGAAACCAATTCCAATTGAATCCTTACTGTAGAAGTTCTTGTTTGAATATTCCGCAATCTTTTCAAAATAATCATCAATATTTTGCAATATAATCGGCATTCTTCCGGCAAGATTCTCCGATATATCAATACTTGAAGGAGTAATCTGATTCGCCCACGCCTCATAAGGGCTCGGGTCGCCAAAGTCATATCCGCCAAACGCAATGTGTGGATGCAGATCATTGCGCGTATGCGCGGGTACCGCCATATCCTCTAAGAGGTGAAGAATGCGTCCAAGCGAAAGAAACGCTTCTTTAGTATCGCCACGAAGATACTTTCGTAATGCAGATTCCCACGTATGGGAAACATCAAGGAAACTCTCATTTTGAAGAGTACTGAACAAATACGGATTCAAGGCGCTATACGAAAGCGAAAGCTGGCGAATATCGTCCCGCGCCCATTGCTTGGCGGAAACCCATTGATTGCCAAATCCCCGCAGACCGGTCTTCGCAATCGGATCATAGAAGTGATTCATCCATCGGGGCGGCTCGTCTTCATCATATGCTCCTTGCAATAAAAAACCGGCATCAGCAAAGGAAATCTGCTGAGCAGGAGAATTACGATTATAAAATTTTACAATTTCGTTCGTGAGTATCTGATGCGTTTCTCTACTATACGCATTCGCGGATTGCGTAGGAAGGAGGACGAAGAGTATGAAAAGAAAAATCAGATGCTTTCCACCTTCCATACCCTGCCGTTGAACTGGAGTTCTATGCTCACCCCAACAGTTCCATTATCATTTAAAATTTCGTACGCAAAATTCCCATCATACGAAGAGCCAGCTGGCTCCGCCCTATTTTCAATATCATCCGCCATTAACTGCATATATCCATTGCCCTTCACTCCTTGCAGATAATTCACCCACTTCTCCCTGCTCCCATTTTGATCCGGAAGGAAATAAGAACTCGCAAGAGATACATCTTCCTGCCTCAACGCAGTAACAAAAAGATTAAGCGTCTCCTCCGGCGTTGCGCCGCCCTGCTCATCAACATTTTCCTGCAAGCCATTCAAATAATCCTCAAACGCCTTCAACTGCTCCCTCTCATACGCCTGCAAGTCGTTCATGAAAAAATATGTCCGGAGATAGTAGCCGCCCAAAACAGAGCCGATGATAAAAAGGAATACGAGGAAAGAGTAAACTAACCGCTTTGAGATATGAATATGCACAATTCTGTTGAACAAAATATTTTTGTGCTATAAATATATCACAACTCCCAGAATGAATGTAAAAAGCACTGTGTGTACAACCCGACTTCTTTATCTCCTTCTCTTTCTAATTCTTTCTAAGCAAATCTATATATCCCACAATTTCTTTCTAATCAAATCTATATATCCCACAATTTAACAGGACACTTAAGAACGATCGTTCTTAAGTGTCCTGTTAAATACAAAGCGACAGGAGCAAGGCGCTATGACGCTATGACGCTATGACGGTGCCCCATCCCGTACATGCAATCTATACCTTCTTCACTGGAATACTTCCACGCTTTGTTACTTCAAATACATGAACGCAATCAATAATCTTCCGTTCATTCAAATATATAAAAAATTCTTTAGGAAGCTTTGCCTCGCCAATCCATACGCTTTTTTGGAGAATACGATATTCTAGGCGCCGCAACGCCATACGTATCCACGCTCGCGCATGCTTTTTATCTTCTGGAATATCAAAGGAAACAATTTTTAAACGGTCTTTCTGTCCTGCATTTTCCACCATCGCGTCATTGAGCACCTGATTTTTTCTAAACATGCGCAATGCTTGTGCCCCATTTTTAGTAATATGCCACACATTGCCGCTCCGCCTGCTTGCGTTCTGTGAGCTGATAAGATTTTGGGCGCGCAGACGACACAGCAACTTTACTAACGCCGCATTGCCTGCTGTATCGGTCGCGCCACTCCGCTTAGTGTTCAGCTCGGCGCGCCGTGGCGCGCCGGAAATATAGTACCGACGCATATTTTTGCGGATGCTATAAATATTTCCAATAAGAAGATGTGTCGCGAGCCATTCAACATCTTCCAGCGTTTCAAGAGCCACCGCTTGTAGCGGTGTAAGTATGCGCGCACGAGTTTTTTTAATCTCCTTGGAATTACTACCCATACTTAACTTTGATTGTTAATGCTTAATGACTTAAGCATTAACAGGACACTTAAGAACGATCGTTCTTAAGTGTCCTGTTAAATTGTAACATTAAAGTAAATTAATTAGTTTAGCCGTTAATTAACTTCTCTATGAAGATAGGCGTAGATATCAAGAACGGCCTTCGTGCCGTCGCCGGCGGATATGTTGTTCTGCTTATAGCGAACCGACGTAATGTCCCCCGCCGCCCATATGCCGTCTTTTGAGGTGCGTTGTGTTTCGCAATCAACGACAACCTCCTTGTACTGGTTCAATTCAACGAGACCGCCGACAATACCACTGTTTGGCTCATGTCCGATAGCGACGAACACCCCTTCAACACTGACTTCGTGTTGCGCACTATCATTTTTGTCAAAATATACAAGCTTCTTCACAAAAGAATCGCCATGGATTTCCTTCGCCTCCGTCCCCATAAGGATAGTGACCTTCTCATTGTTTTTAATCTTCTCAAGCGTGATAGGGTCTCCCTTAATCTTATCCCGAACGAGTAGATATATATGAGTCGCGTACGGAAGAAGGTCGGCAACCGCCTCCAGCGCAGAATTCCCCCCGCCAACAACGGCACTCACCTTCCCCTTCATTACCGGCGCATCGCATGTTGAGCAATAGAAGACGCCCTTCGCGTCAAACTCCTTCTCTCCGCGAATGCCAAGTTTGCGATGATGGCTTCCGCTTGCAAGAAGAACCGCTTTTGTCCCATATCGCTTTCCACTTTCGGTCGCAACCTCAAAGCCGCCGGACGATTCGGATACAGATGTGATCCGCTCACCTGAAACAATTTCTACGTCGTCTTCGTAGTCGCGCAAATGCCCCTCCAGCATCTTTGCAAAATCATAGCCAGATACCGACTTTGTGCCGACCCAATTGCGGATTTCGTTTGAAACAATAGACTGCCCGCCGAATTCACGGGTAACGAGAAGCGCTTTTATCTTTTTTCGCGCGGAATAAATCCCCGCCGCAATGCCGGCAGGACCGCTTCCAATAATTACCAGCTCATACATATCGCTATTTTTCTTCAATTCCAAAAAACGTTGAGAGCTCCGCCCGATTAAATCCTACAAAAACTTCCCCATCAGCATCCACTACCGGAACGCCAAGTTGATGCGATTTTTTCTGCATCTCGTCACGCCGCGCCTCATCTTTCGACACATCAAAGTCTTGATACTCAATATTATTCTCCGCAAAAAAATCTTTCAGCATTTTGCAGTAGGGACACTCCGGAATTGAGTAGACGATAATATTTTTTTTCTGCATAGAGACTATGTGGACACAGAAGCATTCAGAACGCACACCGGCTTCCGCCCACGCGGCTTATCGAGCTAACTGCTCCTCAATAGCATCCCGAAACTTCTCATATGGAAGGGCGCCCTGAATGACGGTGTCGTTGATAAATACCGTTGGCGTTGAAAGCCGCGTAAGAATACTCTGCGCCTCTTGAACATCTCCTTCAACTTTTGATTTATACTTCCGTGAATCAACGCATTGCTCAAATGAAGTCACATTAAGACCAATCTTTTCTGCAATCTCCATAAAGAGCCCCTTGTTCAGATTTCCATTGTTCTCTTTTCCGTCAACAATCTCGCGCTTGAACACCTCATCATGAAATGCCCAAAACTTTCCTTCATCTTTCGCGCACTCTACCGCCTCCCCCGCCGCTGTGGATTCGGGCCCTAAAAATGCAAGGTGCTTATACACCATTCTTACCTTTCCTGTTTTTACATAATTTTCAATAATTTGCGGCCCTGCCTGCGTAAAAAAGCGACCGCAAAACGGACACTGGAAGTCGCTAAACTCTACAAGCGTTACCGGCGCATTCGGGTCGCCGAGTATCACATCTTCTTCAGTGATAACGGGGAGCTTAACATCTCCGATAGAGTCACTCGCGTTCCCCTGTTGCCGTGTCGGCGCGGGACCGGATGTATAAACCATCGCGCCGGCAATGAGGAGCGCCGCGACAAGAATACTTCCCGCCAAAAACTGATCCTTTTTCAAATCCATGATTGTATATAATTTTCCTGTTAATTATTACTGAAATATAAGGTACTCCTTATTCCGACAATTATAACCACTTTCTATATATGAATACAACAAATAGAGTTGTTGAAACAAAAATGGTGCCAATGAGAATCCAGTTAAATGCGAACGGGTCTTGCTGGAGCGGCAACGCGACATTCATGCCATAGAAGCTCGCAATCATTGTCGGAATGGTGAAGATAATGGTAATCGCTGTAAGAAATTTGATTGTCTGGTTAAGCGAATTCGTCAAAATGGCGGAATACGCCTCACGAATGTTTACGATAGTCCGGATATTTGTTTTACATACATCAATAATTTGCATATTGCTCAACAGCAAGTCTTCCGTGAGGTGCTTGTCATTATCATAGAGCTTCATCTGTTTTCCAGAGAGAATATTGTTGAGCGTATTATTCATCGGAACAAGCGCGGTAATAAAGTCATTTAAGACGCGCTCCTGTTCAACCGTCGCAACAATATCTCTGTCCGCAATTTTTTCAATACGCGCCTGATTGAACCGAATCTCCCGATTAATCGCGTTCAAGAAAAGATTGTAGTCCGCGTTGATATTCGCAAACATCTGCAGGAATAATTTTATTTTTTGCGTGGTATAAAACTCGCCGCCATCGGTATCGCCATCAAAAAATTCATTTAAAAACGGGATTTCTTTCTTTGAAATTGTCGCAAGAAAGTCGTTCGCAAGAACAAAGAGGAGCGGCACCGTATTGATTTGGACAACGTCATTTAACCCGACAGTGCGAATTGGAGTACGGGCGAAAAGGTATATAGTCTTCCCCGCGATTTCAATCCGCGGCGCCTCATACTCATCAAGGACATCCGTGATAAGATCTCCCTCTATTCCCATCTCAGCGCCCAATCTATCAATCTCCTCCAGCGTCGGGTCAACAACATTAACCCACACCCCCCTCTCAAGCTGTTTCAGCTTTTTGAGCGTTGTGTTTTTGAGCGTTTTCTTATAAATTGCAATCACCTCTTCATAATAGAAGAAATGGCCACAAAGCACTATACCCAGACGGTACCGTCGGGATATGCTGGGGACAGGAACCCCTATACAGGCTCGGGGTAAACCGCATTATGATACATAAACTAAAGGAGTTCCTTTTTGAGAATAAAACGCTCCGCCAAACAATAGCGAAAAACGTTATTTGGCTTACCACAAGCCAAGTTTTCGGCAGACTCCTTCGCGCGCTCGTCGTTGTGTATGCTGCACGAAGGCTTGGCGTTGAGGGGTGGGGCGCTTTTTCTTATGCGGTTGGCATTGCCGCCTTTCTCACCATATTCTCGGATATCGGACTTACTCAGCTTATTTCGCGAGAGGCGAGCAGAAACCCGGACGAACGGGAAAGATATCTCGCAACAGCGTTCTTCATCAAAATATTTCTTCTCGTTATCCTTATTCCTATTTTTCTTGCAATCTCCCCCTTTCTCGCAACAAACAAGGAGATATTGCTATTGCTTCCTCTTGTCGTCCTCATCACGGTATTTGATGCCCTACGTGACCTTAATACGGGAATGATGCGCGCGATGGAACGGATGGAGATTGAGGCGGCAGTTAATATTTTTACCAATATCTCAATTGTAGCTTTTGGATTTATCTTCTTGTCCATCAATCCGCAGAGCTACATGCTTGCCACCGCCTATATCATCGGTACCGGCCTCGGATTTGGAGTAAGTATTATCGCTCTAAGAAAATATTTTTCCGGCTTTCTCAAAAACTTTTCAAGAAAATCGGTGAAGCCAATGATTACATCCGCGTTGCCATTCGGTCTTCTCGGTTTAATGGGTGTTGTGATGATAAATACCGACGTCATAATGCTCAATTGGTTTGGGGGAGTAGCGGCGGTTGGACTATACGCCGCAGCGCAAAAAATAGTTATCATTCTCTATTCTCTTCCCGGCCTTCTTGCCTCCTCTATCTTCCCTGCAATGAGCCGCCTTGCCCTCATAGACAAAAAAAGATTCCACGAAGTGCTTGAGAAAATGCTGCGCATGCTGGCAATCGCATTTTTCCCACTTACTGTTGGGGGGGTTTTCTTGGCTAGTCCGATTATGGATTTTATCTTCGGCGCACAATATAGCGGATCTATTGAAGCTTTTCGCATTCTCATCCTTACGCTTCCGGCAATATTCATTTCAATGGCATTGGGGAACACGGTATTCGCGTACAACAAGGAAAAGAAATTTATCGTGTATAGCGCGATGGGAACGATAGGCAACGTTGTATTTAACATTCTCCTCATCCCCGCCTTCGGCATTGAGGGAGCAGCCCTTTCAACGGTTCTCAACCAGTTCGTCATCACCGCCTATCTCTGGGTTCAAGCGAAAAAGATTGTCCCATTTTCTTTTCTTCCTTACATTTGGAAGCCGTCACTTGGTGTAGTTGGAATGTTTGTCGGCCTCGCAATAGGGTTGGCCATTAACATGCACGTTCTTCTTATTGTATTGCTTGGAGCGCTTATCTATTTCCTCATTCTTGTCGCTTTGAAAGAGAAAATGCTCACTGACATTAAATCGCTTATTGTGAACTTGTAATATGCGCATCTTCTACCTCGCGGGCGCGAATTCCCCACACAGCCATCGCTGGATCAGCTACTTTGCAAATGCCGGCCATAATGTTTATTGGGTTTCATTTGGGCAAACAATTCAAGAAATTCCATCATCAATTCAGTATTTTGAAATCCGCTCAAACCTCCCGAAGCCATTCAATATCATTGAATATATACTTAAAACACGCCGAATACTCAAAAAGGCTCGCCCCGATATTCTTCATGCCCACTCTGCGGGAACATATGGTCTTATCGCGCTTTTTTCGAGTTTTCAGCCCTTTGTTCTGACCGCATGGGGAAGCGATGTTCTCCTCAATCCACGACAGATCATAAAGAGAATGATAACAAAAAAGATCCTTCACGCGGCAGATCTCATTACATGTGATGGCGACAACACGACAGATGCAATGATTGCATTGGGCGCACGACGAGAAGTAATACATAGAATCCGGTTTGGCATTGACACGAATCGATTCGCGCGGCACAAAGTTGATAAAAAAAAGCTCTTTGGCACAGAGGGGCCAGTAATCATTTCTACCCGCAATTTGGAGCCACTGTATGATATCGAAACGCTCATCCATGCGGCACACATAGTTGGCGGCAAGAACAAAAATGTTCAATTTATTATCGGGGGATCAGGAAGTGAAAGAGAGAAATTAGAAAAACTTTCCGCCCGTCTCAACCTCAACAACATCGTGAAGTTTATCGGCGCAATCCCAAGTGCCAAGATGCCGGATTATCTTAATGCGACCGATATCTATGTTTCCACAGCCCTTTCCGACAGCGATCTTGCCGCAAGCACGGCAGAGGCGATGGCAACAGAACTACCCGTGATCATTACCGACTCTGGGGATAATAGAAAATGGGTTCGGAGTGGTGAAAATGGGTTTATTATTCCGGTCAAATCACCCAAGGCGCTTGCGGAAAAAATTTTGTATCTGCTTGAACATCAACAAGAACGCGGAAGATTCGCGGAAGCAAATCGCACAATCATAAAAGAAAAGAACGACTATGTGACTGAGATGGGAAAGATGGAAAAACTGTATGAAAAAGTTATTGCGAATAATAAAGCGACTTCTTGATAGAACGATTGGCACGCCGGCCGATGAGTTTTTTTGGCGGTTTCGTCATATTTTAATAGACAAAGAGTGGGCGAAAAGTTATATAACACCAGAATCGCTCAACCATCCGCACCGGAAGCTCCTCATTAATACAATCGCGCGGTATGCGCCGCTTGAGTCCGCATTGGAAATCGGATGCGCGTCGGGCCCGAATCTTTATCTCTTGGCAAAAAAATTTCCAAATGCAAACTTGCGCGGCATAGATATTAGTAAGCAAGCTATCAATATAGGAAGAAAGTGGCTTTTTGAACAAAATATCAGAAATGTAGAGTTAATACATGGAAAGGCGGACGGCCTTGAGATATTTGCTGATAAGAGTATTGATATTGTATTCACTGATGCGGCGCTTATCTACATCGGACCGGAGAAAATTAAGGGCGTAGTCCGCGAAATGACGCGTATCGCAAAGAAAGCGATTATCCTTATTGAGTGGTGTAGTGAGAAGCCATACTCATATGAAGCAGACCATTGGGCCTATAATTGGGAATTGCTCTTTAAAGAAGCGGGTGTCTCTGCCATACACATCACTCGCCTCTCCGATGCTACATGGAAGGGAGAATGGGCGCGACGCGGATGCATTGTTGAAGCCCTGCTTAAGGCATGAATCCACCCGCCTCGCGCATTGAGACACCACGATGCACTGGTTTCCCCTGCAAGATACGTTTTAGGTGAGCAAGAAAAGATCCAAGAAACGTTGTCCGCACGTAAGATTTCAAAATATTCATTCGTCGCTTTATCAGCTCCTTTTTGACCGCTCTTTGAAATTGTCCATCAAATGATGATAGGGCGCGTGCCCACTCTTTCCATAATTCAATCCGATCTTTTTCGCCCACCCTCCATATTATTTTCTTCTCCATTAGCTCTTGGTAACAAATACCGAAATATGGAACCATATCAATATTAATATCCTTAAAATTGCCGGCGGCAATCCTTTGAATCTTCAAAAGATCGTTGAACAACAAACTGCTATTAATCGGTGCTTTAATGGGAACAAATTGATAGGGATCTGGAATATTCAATGAATTTAGATACTGTACAACGCTTGATTGCGCTCTCGTACCAGCACTCACCGTAGCTCCCTGAAAGAACACCAATGGGCGCGGAATATGTACTGCAATATCGCTATATGCTAACGAGAGCAGTGACGATGTATAGTCTGGGCCAAATGGCAGGTAAAGTCGCCCGATATCTTTTTTGATTTTTTCAATAATATCAAACCGGTAACAGCCAACGTGCGGCCGAGGCAAGTAATGTACATCTAACGTACGGCTGAATTTTTTTATAAGTTCAGTGGATTTTAGTATTTTTATTCCTGCTTCTCTTTTTTCTCCCCGTAATATTTTACTTTTCTCCTCAAAATACCCATACTTCCAAAAAACAACAGGTGCATCTTCCGCCACCGTTATTGTGTTGTGTATATCTCGCAGGGAACCCTGTTGCAGAAACGCTCTGTCTGTAAGGATTAACGTATAAATACCTTTCGCTTTTTTAGTGGCAAACTCCCAATGATCGGGTATATTCAATTCGTGTTCGGTACGGATATAACGTACGTGAGAATTGCCACCAAATTCATCGGTAACGCTTTTTGTCCGTTCATCATTAAAATTGTCGGAGATTATTAATTCGTAATCATTAAAATTTTGCAAAAGAACACTCGAAATCGCATCGCGCAATAATTCCGGCCTATTCTTGGTTGGAATAACAATAGAAAAGAATGGCTTATTCATCTCTCGTTTTATGAAAGATTATCAACGACGTCGTTATAGTTGATTTGAAGCTCATCCGAGTTTGGATACAGCCACTCATTTCCCTTGAACTCTCTTCTAATAATTATTTTATTGTCTATCTGGCATTCCTCGAGAGCATTGATGAGCAAGTTATCACAAGAAAGATTTTCGCTTTTGCTATCATCAATCACGACGAGCTTCTTCGTCTTTTTTACATCTTCAATAATTTTGCTCCATTCAATTGGGGTGACAGAATTTACAGAAAATAAAGATGAGCCCACATCTTTCTCTTTCAGTTTGTTATGCAATTCTAACCCATATGGCAGTGCAAAATTGAAGCAGACAATCGTCGCCTTATCTCCTTCCGTGTATTGAAACAGAGTTTTTTCATCATTTAAATAAACTTTCTCAACTTCCAATAGTTCTTGACCAAACAACCGTTGACTAACTCCGATAATTCTAAACCCCGGAGATATCAAGTGGGAGTTTATTATCTCTTCTCCATCTACCTGATTTGTTACGGTAAATCCGGGGATTCTCGCTATGGAGCAGAAGTCACCAAAGTTATTCAAGCTTGACTGTAAACCGTGATATCCCACGTCTACGACTATAAACACAATCGTAAACGAAGCCGTTGGTTTTCTTCTCCTGATAAAATTATATGTATCAACCAATTGATCAATTCCCAATAGAAGAAAATCCTGCTGCTTCATAAAGAAGATGGACGAGACCCCGTCAAGCATCATGCCAAACCCCGAACCAACCAGTGTGTTCTCGGAATTAGGAGTATTGATAATGCGACCTCCCTCGCCGACTTTGAGATTCCTCGTAAGACCGGACAGGCAGGAGCCGGCAGCTATGTTCTGTCCAAAAAGCACCAACCCCTCCGTCTTTGAGGTCTTTTCCCCGATGAGTCCGTTTATGTATTCAACATATCTCATAGTTCGCCTATTTCTTCTTTTAAGGTTTTTAAAATTTCCCGCGATGTCGTCTTGAGGATGTCCGGAGCGAAATGCTCTTGGAGCGCAAAAACCGGATCGTTCGCCGACTGTTCAATTTCGGGCCATTCCGTCAATGCGATTTCGGGAGCGGGTCCCGCATGATAATTGATAAACCTTCCTTTTGTGCCATCTTCATTTTTCACATGCCAACCTCCCAAAGATTCAATATCCACATCAAGGACTATTGAGGTGCTGTGTTCTAATGCGCGCCTCCGAATCTCTTCCATGCGCTCAATATAATGATAAGGGTCGTTCCCGCTTAGTTTCTCATACTCCGCTCCCAACGACGCGGCAAATTTTGGAAGGTCAACACCGCATCTACGCTCCTCAATCTTTGTCGCGAGAGACCAGCCGTTATTTTCAACGATAACCAACGCGCTCAACGCATTACTTTTGAGAAAAAGAAGGGTCTCGTAAAAACTTCCTTCCTCCATGGCTCCATCACCGGTAACAACAATTACCAAGCCATTACTGCCTCTTACTTTTTGTCCTAATGCCAATCCTGCTGCCACTGGAAGATTATTGCCCAATATGCTTGAAGTATATACCACACCCCTTTCCTCATTCGCTAAATTCATTGAGCCCAACTGGGCAGCGGCCAGACCTTCTTTCTTCAGTAGATATTCATCCAATATTGGCTTCAGCGCTTTTGTCCTCGCAAGATTATAATGAATATTCCTGTGGGAAAGAACCAAGCGGTCATTCTCCTCCATAATTGAGTCAACGGCAACCGCAATTGCCTCATTGCCCAATGCCAAGTGTATCGGTATCTTGAATAGACCAGCCTTATATTTCTCATTCACAATCATCTGGCTAAGCCGTATTCTCAAAATCTCTTTTGCGATATTTATATCTTTCTTATGTTCCATATTCACATACCTTCGTTATATTTCTCTTTGAATTCCCAGAAGGAAGGATATCCCTTATCTCTTTCGGAAATCAAGGGAACATTTCCTTCCAACCCCCAATCAATATTCAAATCCTTATCGTTCCATATGATTCCAGCTCCATGCTCCGTGGAAAAATAATTATCTGATTTGATAATCAGATCAACCCCATCCGTCAGAGATAGGCAACCATGAGCAAGGCCACGAGCAGTGCAGAGAAGATTTTTGCGCGTATCGGATAAAATCACAGAGTCCCATTGGCCGAATGTTTTTGAACCCTTTCTCACATCCACTGATACCCACAGCATCTCGCCCCTGATAACCCGAAGGAGTTTCCCCTCGGAAAACGGCGAACGCTGAACATAGAGACCCCGTAAAATATGCCTCTTCCTCGTATGGTGATGGCTTTCTTCGGTCCATGCGGTAGGAAGTCCTAAATCCTTAAAAATCCTTTCCTCGTAGATGCGCGTCAGAAACCCCCTCTCATCTTCGTACACTTCCGGAACTATTTCAATCATTCCGTCAATTTTTTTCTTTTTTATTTCCATTTTTTCACTTTATTTTATATTAACTTAATAACACTGCTGCCGTTGATATTCTCTACAGAAAAAAACGGACTAGTCTTTAAAGTTGGGCTACCTCATTATCAAACCTTGCCCTGTAGGGATGCAAAGTATATCTATACCTTTTCTTTTTGCGAAATCGTCGAAGGCGTATCTCTGCTCCTCGAATCCTAAATGTCCATAGTCGTCGAGGATTATGACTCCCCCAGGGACCAACTTGTTCCAGAAATACTCAGCAGCCGCTATCTCCGGCGCAGCAGAATTCATATCAATGTACAAATAAGCAATTTTCTTCGATTCAACCCGTGGAAGCGTTTCTGGTATAGATCCTCTTATTATCTTTACATTCGGATAATCTCTGAAGGTCTTGACGACTTCGTCGTAACACTCTTGATATCCTCCTCCCGTCTTGCCCTGAGCCCTTTCCTTCTCAGTAAGTTGCGCCTCGACTAGTCCATTGAAGGTATCCATGAGAAAAAAAGTTTTATCAAGCTTCGTGAAATCAGCAAAGTCCATTGCGAACTTTGCTGAGAAGCCCTTATTCACTCCACACTCTACAAAGTCCCCCTCAAGGCTCCTTGCCCGATTCACGGCCCAAGCGATAGTGTGCGCCCTCCATTTTATTTCCTGATATTCTGGATTTTCCCTGATTATTTTTGCATTCAATTCATAAGATTCAACAAACTTTTTGTTATCCAAGAATGCGGGGTAGTGGGCAGTGATTATCCCGTCCTCGTTATACCTGACTGGCCACCTTCTATATGAGATTCCCGAACGCTTAAGACGATAGAGAAAATCAACCAGTTTCTTTGGTAGAATTCCTTTTATTATTTTCTTCGTTTGTGTGAGCATAAAATTTGAGTTTACATTAATTATTTGTTCATTTCTTCCAGCCAAGCCCCCACCGTTGTGCTCGGCTCCCAACCCAATATCTCCTTCGCCTTTTCATTTGAGATATTTCTCACACTTATGTTGTCTGGAGTAGTTTCGGTTATTTTTGGATTTCTATTCAAGATTTTTTTTGAAACTTCAATAATATCAGAAAGGGTGATCAATGTATCTCCCGCAAGATTAATTATATTGAGGCCGTCCAATCCTATTGATTTAATAATCCCAGAGGCAATATCCGAAACATGAATAAAACATCTTCCTGTTTTAAAAGAGCCAACCGCAACTTCATCTTGTTCTTTTACGGCAAGAAAAAGCGATTCCACTGCTGATTTTTTCTCACCTGTAGATCCGCACACAATCCCGAACCGCAGAATGGTTGTTGGACAAAATCCATGCTGATATTTCTGCCTTAAATTTGCTTCAACCACAAGCTTGGAGAGAGCATATTCCGAGGTGTGATTGGCTATATTGATAAACGATTCCTCGTTTTTTACCTCTTCCGCAGTACAATTATCATATACCCACTCCGTAGAAGCAAAAATAAACTGCTTTGCATTCTTTTTCGCCGCCGCCTCCATTAAATTAAGTGTACCCAATACATTCATATCAAAACATTCGTATCCATTGTTTTTACACATGGTATCGCTTGATAGGCCAGCTAAATGGACTACGGCATCTACCCCTTCGGGGATGAGATTGGCTATGTCTTTAGAACGAACATCAAACCCACTCCTCAAATCTGCTCCCACAACCTCAATCCCCTGCTTCCGGCATTGGGAAACAAGTTTGCTCCCAATAAAGCCATCTGATCCTGTAACAAATAGTTTCATCGTAATTGTACAAAAATTAATTAATCTCCTCCGGCGACAGTAAAAATCTCACCTGTTATAAAATCGCCAGCTTCAGAAGCCAAAAATAATGCCATCCTGGCAATATCAATCGGCTGACCCGCTCGTTTCAGCGGAATCAGGTCAATCCTTTTTTTGAAATCCTCCTTGTCATAGCCGTCTACTTTTGTGCGCATTGGAGTATCTATGACGCCGCATCTAATCGTATTGACGAGTATACTATGTTTCGCTCCCTCACTGGCAAACCCACGAGTCAGGGCCTCAAGCGCGGCCTTAGCGGCTACGTAATGCATGCTTTTGGCACTGCCGCCGTATTTTACATTAACTGAGCTTATATTAACAATCCTGCCCCCCTTCTGCTTCTCCATGCGAGGGAATATTTCTCCCATTAGGTAGAACGGCGCCTTCGCATTCAAATCAAATGTGTCCTGCCAGGAGTTTTCATCCAGATCGGAAAAATGCTTGTAGTCATAAACTGCGCCAGCGTTGTTTATGAGGACATCAATCCCTCCAAATCGTTCAATAAATGCATACACCAAACCTTTTCCCAACTCCTTGTCTCTTAAATCCGCTTGAAATGTTTCCGCATCTCCGCCCTCATCGCGTATTTCCTGAAGCAATCGTACAGCCTTCTCTGCATTATCCTGATAATGCAAGCCGAGGCGAGCGCCATGATCGGCAAAAAGCCTTGCCATATCACTCCCTATGCCGCCGGTTGCTCCGGTGATAAGAACTCTTTTCCCTTTTATGGCTTCAAACATCATTTAATCCTTTTGAGATATCCATTCTGGTTATGAGACGAATACAATTTATTGAACTGTTCGTCAATCTCAAAATCAGTATTTTTCTTTAGGAATTCAGTCACTGCTTCTCCGGGGCCATTATCAATATATATTTCTTTGGCAGCTCCATGCTTTGCCAGGTCTGAAGAAATGGCGTCAAAAACGACAACATAGCATCCCGGAACTACAAAATCCCGGTAGAGTTCCAATTCTCGAAGTACATGGGGTTTTGTATGGTCCGAATCAAGGCAGACGATAATCTTGGAATTTTCCGGTATTCTTTTTTTGATCTCTTGGATTGTTTCTTCGGAGACAGAACTACCCTCAATCATTTCAATTCTCTTCGCGAGAGGATGGGCCTCAATAACTTTCCGATTGTGCTCTCGTATTTCAACGTCTACTCCGATAACTTTCCCGTGGCCGAGAAGCTCAAGCAGGGACGCTTCAAATATCAATCCACCACCATGGGCAATCCCAATCTCAAGAATAATGTCCGGCTGAATTTTAAAAATTAACTCCTGTAAAAGCACGAGGTCTTCTGGGGTTTGAATAACGGGCACTCCGAGCCAATCAATTTCATACGATTGATGGTTTTTGTCGCATACTGTGGCCCACTCCATTCCCACCCTTTTTAATTCTTCCGTATTCTTGTCTTTCTTCGTACGGACATATTTTCTTAATGAGGGGATATTTTTGTAATTATTCATGGAAACTATTTGATTGCGTTTTAATTATATCTTTCACAATCCTTAAAAGATCTTGTTTAGGTCCCACAAGAATTGTTGGACATACAGCCGCTTCGCCGGTCTGAAGATCGCGTTCATCATCTCCTATAAACACGGCTTTAGTCAAATCAAAATTATGCTCAAAGGCGGCCTGGTAGAGCAATCCCGGCCTTGGCTTGCGACAATCACAGCCGTCATCCCAGCCATGGAGACATTGATATATCCCATGAACCCTTGCGCCGCTTTTCTTTAGTTCTTTTTCAATGTTTGCATTTATATCATCAAGGTCTTTTTTAGACATCACCCCGCGCGCAATGCCTGGCTGATTAGTAATCACATAAACCTGGAAGCCATTGTCGTTGAGAAGTTTTATTGCCTCAATCGCCCAAGGCAAAAACTCAAACTCATCCCATGTTTTCACATAATCAGCCTTGGGTGGCTTTTTATTGATTACCCCATCCCGATCCAAAAGAACAACTTTCTTGTCGGACAAAAATTCCGCGGTAAGCGGCAGGCGATCAACAGACCCGATACTGTAATATCTTTGATCTGTAAGATAGCCAGCAAGTTCCCGCTTCGCAATAAGTTTCGGGAAAATCTCCTTTTCAAAAGAGAAATCCGATTTCGGCGCGTAATTTAGAACACGTTTATTTAATATGAAAAAGCCGATTTCCACTCCGCTTGGGTTCTTGGCTGTCCTTGTTTTATCATAAAGAGCAACAAATCCCTCCGCCTCAACCACAATATTGTTTTTGGTTATATTGTGTTTATTGGTGTAGATCGTAACAGTAGCAGGTGTTCCGTGTCGTTTGTGAAATTTATATAACTTCTCAAGGCGAAGCGGCCAATAATTGTCACAGTACATTAAAAGAAATTCATCCTGAAGTAGATCTTTGGCATTACGCAAACGCGTTCCGGTTTCATCCTCAACTGCTCCGATTGAATATTTGATGCGCACCCCAAACTTTGACCCATCTCCAAAATATTCGGTGATATTCTCGTGCTTGTAGCCGAGAAGAAGAAGAACTTCCTCAATGCCGTTCTCTTTTAGGAGTTCAATTAAATACAAAAGAAATGGCCGACCGTTTATTAAAACCATCGGCTTCGGGATAGTATCTGTAATCGGCCGAAGGCGTGTTCCCATCCCCCCTGCCAGAATTACCGCCTGCTCAATGCCGTTTTCAGCCATAGGGGAGTTAATACAAATCGTTTTCCACGAAATCTCTCCAATACTCCAGCGTATCCTCAAGTATCTTTTGTAGAGGTATCTTGGGCTCCCAGCCGGTTAGCGTTCTAAACTTGCTCGTATCCCCAATTAGTCTCGGCAATGAGGTGGAGCGCACTAATTTCGGGTCCTCCTTTGTTTGAATCCCCGAAACATTGGACATTTTTATGAGCATCTCAAGAATTTCACGGAAGGTGTGGACGTGCTCTGGGTTTTCATTTCCCATGAGATACATCTCTCCCGGCTCACATTTTTCCATCGCCAACCAATAAGCCTCTACTAGATCTCGCACATGTGTAAAGTTTCTTCTATCTTCTATGTGTCCATGCGTGAGTATCGGCTCCTGCTTACCGGCTTCTATGCGCGCAATCTGATAAGCGTACCATGGGATACCAAACACATAATCCCTTCTCGGTCCTTCATGATTAAATGCCCTCGTTCGGATAACATTCAATCCGTACGATCTAAAATACACATACCCGATATAATCCTGGGCCATTTTACTCACAGCATAAGGATTCACCGGGCGTAAAATTGTGTCTTCTCTAATAGGAAGTTCTTCTTCTGGGACATCACCATATTCCTCCGGTGTGCCAGGTATAAGAAATCGCGGGTTGATACCCGCCTCTTTTATCGCATCAAGAAAGTTCACCGTTCCCTTAAAATTCACATCCATATAATGACTCGGGTGGTGCCACGAGGGACTCACAAAACTCTCCGATGCCAAATGAAATATCTTATCGGGTTTTACTTCCTGAATTACACTTCGTACCCCAATAGGATCGGTTATATCACAATCAAGTAGCGTTACCCGAGGATTATCAAGAAGATGCCTGATATTCCTCATCCGATCAATGTTCCACCGTTTTGTGCCATATATCTGAATATCTTCCTTTTCAAGGAGATAATCTGCCAAATGAGAACCGACAAACCCCACAATGCCGGTTATCAGTACCTTTTGTTTCATGTGCAAAATCTAACCATAAAAACGTCTATCTGTAAATATCGCGCTCGTTGAAAAAATTATATAATCTAAAAACACTATGGCCATAAAGGAAGCCATTGTATGGTGTAATAATCCCGGAGACATCTTCGGGCTCTCAATCTTTGTTATGTCTGATTTTATTCCCTCTAATAAGGTTGATGCCGCCTATCTCTATGCAAATACACCAGACAATGAAATCTCAATTCTTGAGGGGGGTCTCGCGCTTTATAAGAGCGGGCTCATCAACACCCTCTGCCTAGCCGGAGGCGGTCCGTATCTGCCGCCGAATCTTCATAATGCAAAAGTCGCCTACTCCGGATACGATCCTTGGCGTAATTGGCTTGAGAACCATGGAGTAGAATCTGAAAACATCCACGCCATCCCACGACCACTTCTCTCACATACCGGCACCGAGGCATATCAGTTCGTGCGTTTTGCAAAATCTCACAACTGGAAAAAAGTATGCGTGGTGGCATGCCCCACGCATATGCTTCGAGCTTTTGTGAATACTGTGGCATGCGCCTTGAGAGAATATCCGGAACTTCTCATCTACGCGAAACCCGGCACTTCGCTCGCATGGGACGAGAAGGTGCTCTCATCCCAAGGAAATGTCTTTGGAACACGTTCCGACACGGTAATGAAAAGCGAATGGGACCGCCTGAACACAGTTTGGCACGACAAGTACGATGTCGTTGGTTCGGACAAGATCGTCGAATATATTAAGTGGCGAAATGCACAGAATCGTCGGAGCCGCAAAAGTCAGCGTTCCCGTTCCGCTAAGTGATCGAAATAATTTTTAAAATATTTCGTAATCATATGAAGAACCGTGCCATGTACGCTCTCTACTACTTCGTACTCTCCGGGTTCTGTGCGTACAAGAATTTTGGCGTCGGAAAGTTCATTCAGCCGCCCGCCATCAAAACCGGAGAGGCCTATTACAGGAACCTTATAGCTTTTTGCCAGCTCAACCGCTTTTATGATATTCGGCGATTTTCCCGAACTTGAAATCGCAATAACCGTATCCACATCTTGAATGTAGTTTTGAAGCGGCCCCGCAAAAACCATCTCGTAGCCTGCATCATTCGCCCATGCAGTAAGCTCTGATTCTGTTGAGGGAAGCCGAATTGCTTGGAACCGTCGTGTATGAAAATCAAGATTGTGGCTAAATACTGTTTTATTGAAATCACTCACCCAGTGAGTTGCAAGCGCTAATGAACCGCCGTTGCCAAAAATATAGATTCTCCCATCGCGCTCGTATGTCGCCTGAATGATATCAAAAGCTTTTGCAATTTCTTCTTTTGGAAGATTGCGGATACCGTCAATAACGCGGTCGGAAAAATTTGTAATATAATTCTCCATATCAATGAGGATGTTAGGGTGCAATCTTGCCTGCGTGATCGTTGTTCATTAGAATCTCGACTCCTGACTGGACAAATCGCACTGGTATTTCTCCAAAATCACCCAGCTCATTTTTCTTGGCGATTGACGCAACGACTTCTCTGATAGCATCTTTCTTCTCCGGTGGGACGATGAACAGCACGCATCCCCCGCCGCCGGCGCCTAAAACTTTTCCTCCCCATGCGCCATTTTGCATTCCCGCGTTATAAAAATCATCAATTAGCGTATTGGAAACATTAGAGGCAAGTGTTTTCTTCCTTAGCCAGCCCTCGTGAAGCATCCCTCCCAGCGCCCTAAAATCGCCAACAATAAGCTTGTCTCTGAACTCAAAAACCGAGTCCGACATCTTCTTTAGGGTCTCAATATTTTGACTTGTCCTAGATTTTTGTTCAGTGAGTACGCTAGAAGCTAATCTCGTTATGCCTGTAAAGAAAACGAGAAGGTGGCTTTCGAAATCAAGACGTTTTTTAAAATCCAGGCGCACAGGAAAAACCTCAACGGTTTCATCCGGATTAAACTGAAAGATATTAAATCCACCGAAAGCAGCAGCATATTGGTCTTGTTTTCCTATTGGCTCGTTCAATAATTCAATCTCAAGCTTGGCGGCTGTCTCTGCCACATCTTCCTTATCAATTCTCTTCCCTGTGTAAGCCGAAAGTCCCTTCGTGAGAGCTACTGCAAAGCTAGAAGATGAGCCGAGCCCAGTTTTAACTGGAACATCGGAAAAGCTTCCAATGTCAATTTTGTTCTCAACTCCGAAACTTAAAAGCGCCGCTCGGATCCTATCATTCTTGAGCTCGCTTGGATGATTTACTAATTCGCTAATAGCGTAGCGCGCCGCAATTTTCTTAACAAGAGGTGGCCGATTTATGGTCACATATGAGTACTTATCAATGGTAGTTGAAATAACGCGACCAGGATATTGCCGATAGAAGGACGCCAAATCAGTTCCCCCTCCCACAAAACTTATTCGCACCGGCGCACGGACAATAATCATGTGGCTACTCTAAATTAAAAAACCTTTCTCGTCCAGTTACGGGAAGTCTCCCAGCCGCTTCATGATTACTTCATCTCAAGCCCACCGCCTGACTTGGCGAGAAAACTTTCAAAACTTTGGGCGTTCTGGTCACGCGCGGAGATGCTCGCAGGAGATTTGATGGGCCAGGGAATCGCGAGCGCCGGATCATCCCATTTAAACTCGCTTTTCGCACTATCGTCATACATATTATCCATTTGATAGAGCACGTGGCAATTATCAGTCATCGTACACATGCCGTTTGCGAATCCTCGTGGAATAAAAAGTGCCCCGTACTTTTCCGCCGAAAGCACCACGCTACCCCGTTTCCCAAGCGTTGGAGAATTTTTTCTTATATCAATAAAAACCCAAAACGCCTCACCCGCGAGCATGGAGATGAGTTTGCTTTCATTCTTCGGCGGATACAAGAAATGGAGACCGCGAATTGTCCCTTTCTTTTTTGTGAATGCGCGACTTTCTTGTACCCAATTTGTGGGCAACCCACGCGCGCTAAAAATCTCTTTGTCGTACATCCGGACGAAAAAACCTCTCTCGTCCGTCTTGGGATCAAGCTTGATCTCAAAAACGCCTTTTATGTTTAACTCCTTAAATTTCATCCCGTTAGAGACAGGAAATGCTTTGCGTTTCCGTATCTTGTTTTGTTTAATAAACTTATATTAACCATTTTGTTAAACTCAATTCCATACTGTTCTCACAAGGTTTTGGTCTCTAACGGGATTCATCTTGTGAAACTATTCTCGGTTCAATTGGAAGAGGAATCAAGTAGTTGCCCTGAAAGCTAAATTTTGTCCGGGCAATTTCCATGATTTCCTTGGCAAAATTCCAACCGGTGAGAAAAATGGTGTCCGGCTGGCGTGCCATTCCTTTCTCCGGACTCTCAATCAGGATGCGCGACCCAGCGGTAAACTTCCCCTGCTTTAGCGGGTTCATATCAATAATAGCGGGGAGAAGCGACGAATCAATTTTACAAAAATTGAGCATAGTTGAGCTTCTCGCCGATGCCCCCCAACCAACAATGTTGCCACCTGATTTTTTTACTCCAATCAGCATCTCAAGAAGTTTCTCGCGATGCTCATAACAGTGCTTCGCAAAATCCTGCCAGACACCGAGGGTATTAATTCCTTTCTTCAATTCCATATCCCGATACTCGCGTACTTTTAGCGTCTCGGGTACTTTTTTCTTTTTAGCGTAAACAACAATCGCACCGCCGCTGATGGGACTCTCCATGATATCAAAAACGAAAAGGCCGTGGTCGTTTAAAAGGCGTTCAATCGGCTTAAAAGTTAAATAGCACAGATGTTCGTGATAAATTGAATCATACTGCAGTCCTTCCAAAATTTTCCCGGCATAATGAGGTTCAATGGCAACGGTACCATCATCCGAAAGACACTCTGCGATTCCTTCCACAAAATCCGCCGTATTTGCCACGTGTGCCAGCACATTCCGCGCGAATATCATCTGCGCGAGGCCATGCTCGCGGCGAATCAAAAGTGCAGTTTTCTTGTCCCAGAAAAGAGCTTTAGTAGGAATGCCACTTTCTTCCGCCATTGCCACGATATTCTCTGCCGGATCAATACCCAACACGTTATAGCCGTCCCGCTTGAATGGTTTCAGAAAAGTGCCGTCATTGCTTGCAATCTCCATGGCATAACCTTCTTTAGAATTTTCAGTGCGGGCAACAAGTGCTTCATAAAATCGCTCCGAAAAATCTTGCGCCCCTTTTGAAGTACCAGTTACCCAGACGTAGTGGGAAAAAAGTATTTTTGGATCAACCGTATAATCCAATTGTACGAGATTACATATTGGGCACCACATCAGAGCAAGAGGATAACGATTCTCCTGTTCATCTGATGTTGCAAGAAGCGAATTCGCCAGCGGATGTTTGCCCAAATCAAAAAAAGGCTGGATGTCTCTGCTGTCGCAGATTCTACAAAAGGTGATGTTCACTATAAATTTATTCTTAAGAAGTATCCTTAAATCTTCTATAGAGCCGATACGGCAACGGGAAAAAGACGAGTATTTGCAAAATTGCCCGATATATCTGCGCCAGAATGTATGGCGTCCAAAAGTGCGGGTATTCTTTTCGGTGCCGCCACATAACAACTGACGTCGCCCTCATATCGGTTAGGCGCTTTTTTACAAGATTTTTATCATCAAAACTATCCTTGCGATATTTCAAAAAGTATTCCGGCAAAACAGCTAATTTACCTACGATGCCAAGCTTCAGCCATAAGTCATAATCCTTGCCGCGCGGTAAACTTTCGTCATATCCACCAACAGAGAGGGCGGCACCTTTTCGATAGAGGACCGACGAATGCGCTATTGAATTCGCCCAGAAGAAATTTTTTTTGATTTCCCTATCGGATGTTATGTACTGCCGCCTGCCTATTTCGCGGCCATCAAGACTCATAACAATCATATTTGTACCAACAGCGACAGCATCGGGATGCTCATCTAAAAATCGGACTTGCGCGCTAAGTTTTTGAGGAGACGCCCACATATCATCATCGTCCAAGATAGCAATAAACTCCCCTTTCGCATTTTGCAAACCGACATTCAGACTTTTTGTGCCGCCAAGGTTCTTCTCATTTTTAATATACCGGATACGGTTATCTGTATATGCATGGACAACTCCATCTGTTTTTAGATCCGATGGGTTATCGTTGACAATGATGAGCTCAAAATTGGCGAAATCTTGATTAAGTACACTGGCTATCGCTTCGCCAAGATATTGATTACGATTGTATGTTGTGATAACAACGCTAACCCTAAGATGTGCCATGCGTATTATTCTTAAGGAGGTCTTCATTGATTGCATGCACGGTCTTGAGAAGATCCGGCGCAACGCCTTCACTTACGGCAAAATCCATAAATGCGATCATGTCTTTTGGTAAACAGCCGCCGCCATATCCCCTCTTGCCGTCGTGAAAAACAGTAAGATGGCTTGTGCCAATGCGCGGATCGGCGCCCGCAAGTTCCTTGACTGTCTCATAATCAATGCCAAGTTTTTCGCAGATATCATATATTTGGTTTGCAAAAACGACCCGCGTTGCCAGGAATGTATTACCGAAATATTTAACCATCTCGGCCTCTGTTGCCGGGATGATTTTCGCAATTGGCGCGGAGGGAAGAAAAGCCATAATATTCTCCGCATAGCTTCTGCCCTTGTCCGTGTAACCGACTATTTGCCTTTCCGGGTGGAGAAAATCCTCTATAGCCGTTTTTGCGACCAAGAATTCCGGATTGAAGAGGAATGTGTGTCGCGGAAATTCTTTTTGATATCGCTCGGTTGACCCGGGGAGAATTGTGGATTTAAGAACAACAGTTTTATTCCCCGTAAGATTTCGCAGCGATTCCACGACCGCAGAGTCGTCGTACTTATTTTCATATGGTGTTGGGACACATATAAAAACAACATCCGCCTTGTTTATGTCCTCTATGGAGCCAATGGATTTGTGTTTGTCATAAAGAAAAAGTTCATGCTTCTTTGTGAAAGAGTGCTCAAACCAATTGCGAACAGCGCCCCCCACGAAGCCAAGCCCGACAATTCCTATCTTGTATTTTTCTCGTTGTTTCTCATTCATATCAGTAACTCTTTCTTTATTCAGCAAGAATAGTACATTAAACAAATGGCTGAATCAAGCATTCGCACAGAATGAATTCTAATACCTACAATAAAGACAACCTGTCCGGTCAGGAGCAATTCGGGCTCTCCCAGAAAGACCATCTTCAAGGCGTGGATTTTATCAACTGGTACCGCTTCTTCTTCATTATCAAAGAAATTATTGCAAGAGAATCAGAGCGCGTATTGGAGATTGGCGAAGGAAGCGGCGTCATCCGCCGCGCTGTTGAGCCGATAGTGGATAAATATAAGACGATGGACGTGAACAGAAATCTAACCCCCGATTTTCTTTCCGATGTGCGTGTCCCCGTGCCGGATATTGCCAGGCAATTTGACTGTGTTGTGGCGGCAGATATTCTTGAGCATATCCCGTTCAGCGATCTTGAAGCCGCGCTTCGCAATATTCGCTCATACCTCAATCAAGACGGGGTTGCGCTTATTACAATCCCCCACCGCGCAAGTTACTTTCTCTGGATGACGCCGACATATATTTCTCATATCATACGCATCCCAACTGGCTTCTTAAGCTGGGGTTCATTTTATCGCCGCTTCATTAAGAGAAAAATTTGGATTGATCCGGATCATCAATGGGAGATTGGCGACGGCACTCACAAAATAAAAGATGTTGAGGAGGTAATGCAAAAGGCAGGTTTTGTTATAGAAAAAAGAAAAAAGCTTCTTTATGTTGATTTTTGGATTCTTAAAAAATAAAAGTATGAGTGAATGGATTGAGCGTGCGATAAAATTGATTATTGTATTCGCGCTTATTTCCGTCCCTCTTGTGTTTAATCCATGGGCCATAGAACAATTTGACATCCAAAAAATGCTCGTCTTTCAGGCGCTTGTTGAGATCGCGTTCTTTCTTTGGATTGCGCTTCTTCTGATTCGTCGTAATGTGCCGCAATTCACACCGCTCACAATCGCCCTCTTTGTGTATATGATTGCTCTAAGCGTAAGCGCATTAGCCGGCGTAGATCCCCTTAAAAGCATATGGGGTTCCGCAGAGGAGGGAATTGGAATTGTAGGATTATGGCACTTCTTCGCCTTCTATCTTGTTATCGCCTCTGTATCATGGAGGTCATACCATCGCCGACTTATTTCCGTTCTTTTCTGGACAGGAATCGCAACCGTATTCATTGGCCTCTTTCAAAAATACATATGGTGGCCTCCTATTATTTTTTGGCCAGGAACTTCCGATGGAAGAATAGCGTCCACATTTTCAAACGCTCCACACTTTGCGGCATTTCTTCTCTTCATCGTATTTTTCGGTCTCTTCTTATTAGCGGAAACGAGACACAAGCGCCTTCGTTTTATGTACGGCGGCGGAGCAATTCTCGCAACTATCGCGATCTTTCTTACAAAAACACGCGGCAGTATTATCGCTCTTTTGGGTGGATTGTGTGTTCTTTTATTTTTCTTTCTCATTTATGGAAAACGCATAAAAATATTCCAAACTGAAATTTCAATGCGTCGGGTAAGCGCGGGCATACTTATTGCTCTTGCGTTCTTTGTTGGAACGCTTATTACAACGCGTTCGGCGACGATCTGGAAAGAAATTCCCGGTCTTGACCGTCTCGTAAGTCACTCAACGGAAAAAAATCTTGGAAACCGCATAGAAATGTGGCGCACCGTGCCTGATGTGTTCCAGGAGCGGCCGGTGCTCGGATGGGGATGGAGAAATTTTGATATCCCGTTTAATGAGCTAGGCATACAGGATTCGCCGGCAATTGGGGCGCTCAACGACAAGCCGTTCAATGTCATCTTGGAGCACCTTGTGGCAGGGGGTATCATTGGTCTTATCGCCTATCTCGGCATATTTCTCGCCCTCGCCTATCAAATGAAAAAAACGTGGAGGGGTTCTTCTATATTTCTCGCCGCGGCCGTTACCGGCTCTATCCTGCAAAACCTCGTTTTGTTTGATACGGTAGCCTCCTATATCCCCCTTTTTCTTCTTTTCGCGTTCATTGATACGGAATATCGCGGCGCTCAAATGGAAAAAAATGCCCATATGTCCTCAATGGTTCAATATGGCATTGTTGGCATTGCCCTCCTTTTTTCCTTTGTGCCGATGTATGCCATAAACTGGAAAACGGCATACGCAAACCACAACTATTACTGGGGTATGTATTATCTTGAACGAAGCAAATTTACGAAATCATATGCGCATATCACAACCGCGCTGGAGACAAAAACGCCATACGCAGATCAGATGATGCTTGATTATGCCGAGCATGCGGCAACAAAATCAAGAAATAAAAGTTTTTCTGAAGACACAGACTTCGTGTCGCTCAATAAGACGGCAACGCGCATGCTTGAATCATACACCCAACAACATCCATCCTCGTTTCAATACCATTTTACATTGGGAAGTTTTTATCTCGCATTCCGCCATTATAGTCCCATATACCTTGCAAGCGCCGACGAACATCTACAAATTGCATTGGCGCGCGCGCCAAAAAAGGCAGGCGCATACCTTGCGACAGCAAGCATTTCCCTTGCTCGTGGAGAAAATTCTAAGGCAGATGCGGAAATTAACACCGCAGTTTCTCTCGGCAAAAAATTTAGCGATAAACGAATCCTCCGCGCAGTACTTTATGCAAATCTTGGAGAAGATGAGAAAAGTTATATCGCGCTGAGCGAAGCGCTTGCAGAGGATATTTATCCAATATTCGTAAATGAATACATAATTCTTGGAGACGTAAGCGCGGATCAAGGAAGCTATCGTATTGCGGCTGATCTCTATGAACGCGCACTCACATTTCATTCTCTACTGCAAGCACGGGAGAGGAATACGCGGTTCAAGCTCGGACTAATATATCAAAAGCTCGGCGAATATGAGCAAGCGTATACATTATTGAATCAACTCAAAAAAGACCTTCTTGACAATCGGGAGTACACAGCGGCGGAGCAGGTTGATGAGATTTTAAATACGATCCGCTAATTGCAACAAGTGACTTTTAGTCTTTTCCTCAGAGCTTGATGAGTGGCGTAAAATTAAGCACACTTATTAATATATGATAAAAAGAATAGCCGACATCCTTTTGTCTTCCCTGGGACTTATTATTTTCTCGCCCATTTTTTTTGTCGTTGCTGTACTCGTAAAACTCAATGATAGCGGGCCGGTATTTTATCGTGGAATACGTGTCGGGAAAGACTTCGGGTCGTTTCGTATTTTCAAGTTCCGTACCATGGTTGTGGACGCGGAAAACCGCGGAGGGCCATCAACCGCAGACAATGATCCGCGCATTACAAAAATCGGAAAATTTCTCCGAAAAACAAAATCAGATGAGCTCCCCCAGCTCCTCAACGTTCTTGCGGGAGAAATGAGCATCGTCGGGCCACGACCGGAAATTCCCGATGAGGTTGCGACGTACACCGAAGAACAGAAACGCATCCTTTCCATTCGTCCCGGCATTACAGATTACGCATCTCTCTGGAATGTAGACGAGGGCGCTGTTCTTATGGGAAGCACGGACCCACATAAGACATATCGGGAAAAAATAAAGCCGACAAAGCTACGGCTTGCTTTGAAATATGTTGACGAGCAATCATTTTGGATTGATATAAAAATCATATTTCTCACAATAAAAAAAATAATTTGGGGATAGGCTCTGTTGCGTGTTAAAAATATACCCCTCGTTGCACAGCGGCAACAAGAGGTATGTATGTCACGCGGATTTTTTTTGGAGAGCACGAAATTCTTCAGCGCCGTAGGTGTCGTGCGTACGGCTGTCATTCGGATTAAAGAGGGTGTTCGCCAACACGAGAAGATCACTTCCATTCTCTTCGGCCGAATATGTATGGAGAATGAACGACGGCATCCAAACACCGTGATGAGGAGTCAAAAGAATCTTCTTCTTTTTGCCCAACAGGTCTTCGCACATCCATTCCACGGCGCCATTGAGACAAAAAACCATCTCCTCCCGAATCCGATGAAATTCGGTACCACCGATCGTGCCAATCGGAATGCCACGCACGATATACATACGTAGCCCACGAATATCGAAACTTGCCGGCAGTCGCGCCAGTTCATCCATCTGGTACGATAGGAAACGATCCATGACATCGGCAAAATCAATCGCGAGCACGACACTGAGGTCAGCTTGCGATCTTGTCCGCCACGGTCCGCGGCTCTTCAAGACACGGACTTCTTCAATCCCGTGAGTATGAGTTGCTTCCCCCGATTTCGTTGCTTCCATGGACAGGCCTCTCTGCTTATTATTATCAATGTGCGATATGTCCACTCATTAAATAACAAGAAATAGACATTTTGTCAAGCTTCAAAAATAGTGTTTTCTATATTATAATCATTCTTGAAACAAATTTATTGTAGATGAACAAATATCAGGAACTGGCAAAAAAAATTCGCGCGTACACACTTATTATGGTCCATAACGGACAAAGCGCGCACATCGGCACCAATCTCTCTGCCGCAGATATTGTTACCGTTCTCTATGGCTCTATCCTCCGTATAGATCCAAAGAATCCAGAATGGGAGGGGCGGGATAGGTTTATCATGAGCAAGGGGCATGGCGCGGCGGTTATATGGGCCGCACTCGCACTCAAGGGGTTTTTCCCGCTTGAGTGGCTCAAAACGTATTATCAAGATGACGGCAAGCTTGCCGGCCATGTTACGAAGCTCAATGTTCCCGGTGTTGAATTCTCCACGGGGTCGCTTGGGCACGGATTGCCGTTTGGATGCGGCGTCGCGCTTGCAGGAAAGCGTGACGAAAAATCATATCGTGTATTCGTTGTATTAAGCGACGGAGAAATGGATGAGGGTTCAAACTGGGAGGCATTTCTCTTCGCACCCCATCACAAATTAGACAATCTTACCGTTATTCTTGATTACAACAAGATACAAAGCATGGCAATGGTCAAGGAGACGCTTGGACTTGAGCCGCTTCCTGAAAAACTGCGTGCGTTTGGCTGGGATGTAAAAGAGATAGACGGGCACAGCCATGAAGAGCTTGAGGCGGCGCTCGTCGAATCGGCACGCAAAAAAGGAGTGCCTGCATTCATTGTCGCGCATACTATAAAAGGAAAGGGTGTCAGTTTTATGGAAAACAGAGTGGAGTGGCACTACAACAACGTCAGCGAAGAACAATTGCAACAAGCATTAGACGAATTAGGAGTAAATAGGGCAGAACTTGCAATATGATATGAGAAACGCATTTATTAAGGTGCTGGGCGAAGCGGCTAATGAGAATAAGGATGTTTTCTTTATTACCGCCGACCTTGGATTTTCTGTTGTTGAAGATTTCCAAGCACGCTTTCCGAAACAATTCCTCAACGTGGGAATAGCAGAGCAAAATATGACGGGCATCGCCGCGGGACTGGCAAGCGTCGGGAAAACGGTCTTTACCTATTCTATCGGTAACTTTCCCACGCTCCGATGCCTTGAGCAAATAAGAAACGATGTATGCTACCACAATCATAATGTAAAAATAGTTGCCGTAGGAGGTGGATTTCATTATGGCGCGCTCGCATCCACTCATCATGCAACCGAAGATCTCGCAATCCTGCGCGCCCTCCCCAATATGACCGTCATTGCGCCGAACACCCCTTACGAGGCAGAACTCGCCACAAGAGCGGCGATAAAAAAGAAGGGCCCTTGCTATCTTCGCCTTTCAATGGCGCGCGAGATATATAAATCACTTCCATCATTTCAGATCGGAAAGGCGATTACCGTCCGCGAGGGTATGGATGTCTCGCTTATCGCAACGGGTGGAATGCTTGAGGTGGCGGTAGACGCGGCAGAACAACTCGCGGGCGAGGGGTTGTCAGCAGAAGTTATCAGCATGCATACTATAAAACCAATTGACGAGGAGACCCTTCTCAAGACGGCTGATAAAACAAAAGCGATCATCACCATAGAAGAACACTCCATATTGGGCGGTCTCGGCGGAGCGATCGCGGAAATTCTTCTTGAAAAGTCAACACCGGCGGCGTTCAGGCGAATCGGCATTAACGATACATTTGCGAAGAAAATAGGTGGAAGAAATTTTTTGCGAAACGCATTTGGATTAACCGCCGAAAATGTTGTCGAAACGGCGCGCAAGATAGTAAAAGAAAAGAAAGCGGCGTAAAATATCTTTTATGTATAAAGTTAGATTCGTAAACCCGCAAAAACATTTTGAGATCTATCGCAGTGAATTTATGGGAGTACTGGAAGACCGCCTCGCGCGCGGAGAGATGGTCTTTCGTCAGGACTTGCTTGATTTTGAAGAAGGTTTCGCCAAGTTAGTTGGTACAAAATACGCGCTTGGCTTAAATAGCGGATTTGATGCGCTTCACCTCTCGCTCCGTGCCGCCGGAATAGGCAAGGACGACGAGGTTATCACTGTCGCTCATACATTTCTTGCTACTATTTCAGCAATTGTTCTCACCGGCGCGAAGCCCGTCCTCATTGATATCGGAAGCGACTGGAATATGGACACCTCAAAGATAGAAGAGGCGATAACGGAAAAAACAAAGGCTATCATCCCAGTCCATTTGAACGGCAGAATGACAAACATGAGCGCCGTGATGGAGATTGCAAAGAAACATAATCTTTTTGTTATAGAAGATGCCTGCCAATCACTGTCGGCGACGCAGAGCGGAAAGTCGGCTGGAGCCATTGGCGATGTAGGATGTTTCAGCTTCTACCCATTCAAGATTTTCGGCTGCTTTGGCGAGGGAGGAGCAATCACAACGAACAACGAAGAGCTATATAATAAGGTAAAGCTTCTACGCTATCACGGCATTGACCGCGACCCGGCGCGGACGCCCATCACATTCGGCTACAACGCAATCCTTGACAATATCCAGGCGGCAGTGCTTAATGTAAAGCTGAAGCACTTTCCGAAATGGATACAGCGGCGACAAAAAATTGCCGAAATATACCGCAATGGTTTGTCCGATATTGAGGGACTGAAACTCCCTCACTTTCCGGATTCTGGATATGTCGAAGATCCCGAGCATAACCGAGGGACCGAAGATTCCGAGCATAACCGAGGGACCGAAGATCCCGAGCATAACCGAGGGACGGACGTATATCAGAACTATGTTATCCAAACGCCACGGAGAGACGAGCTAAAGAGCCATCTTGAAGAAAATGGCGTTGAGACAATCGTTTCGTGGCCAAAGCCAATTTATACATATCCGACTCTCTCTCCTACGCTTGGATCACCCAATCTTCCGGAAACAGAGAAAGTGAGCAAGGAGGTTATCTCTCTCCCCCTATACCCAGAGCTGGAAAACAGCGAAGTAGAATATGTCATTACATCTATTAAAACATTTTTTGAACCAAGTTCGCCGCACGGCACGGACGGCTCTTAATTTTTTTCGGGAAACAAAGTTTCTTATTTTCGGAATAGTGGACGCGCTCCTTATCGGCGCATCCATCTTTTTCTCATTCCTCATCCGATTTGAGGGAGTATTTCCGTCCGAATATTATAAAAACTTTCTACTTTATGCGGCGGCGCTCGCAGTGCCAACCATATTTTTTATATGGCGAAAAAAACTATATGCGTTCAACTGGAAATTTGTCGGCCTGCATGAGCTAATAAACGTACTGAAGGCGGTCTCGCTGGGAAGCGCGGTGTTCGCGGCAATTATTTTCACCGACAGAGATACGACAAATATCTTTGCTGGATTCCCTCGCTCAATCATAATCATCTCATATATTCTCAACCTCCTCTTTATCGGGGGCGTCCGCATTGCAAAACGCGCATGGCTTGAGGTCGTTACAAAAAAGGAATCGGTGAATGCACCGCACGCACTGATTGTCGGCGCAGGTACAGAGGGAGAGCAGCTCATCCGAAATATTATAAAGCTCGGCGATACAATCACTCCTGTAGGCATTGTTGATAATACAAGCAAGATAGCATCAATACATGGGGTACGCATACTTGGAACCATTGAGGATATCCCGCGGATTGTGCGGGAAAAGAAGATTGAGCAGATTATCATCGCCCTCGGCGCCGCAGAAGGAGAAATTATACGCATGGCTGCCCGATACGCACGCGAATCAGGCGTAAAAAACGTAAAAATTATCCCAAGCACTCATGAGATTCTCTCTGGAAAGGTAACACTGACAGACCTACGTGAGATACAAATTGAAGACCTTCTCGGACGTAATCCCGCGCGTATTGAAACGAGAAAAATTGAGGATTTTATACGAGGGAAAAATGTTCTCGTAACGGGCGCGGCCGGCTCAATCGGCTCCGAGCTCGCACGACAAATCTCTCAATTTGACCCCAAAGAGCTCGTTATTCTTGATATAAACGAAAGTGACCTCTTTGACCTTCATCAAGAGTTTCTGCGCACATCGTCAAAAAATCGCATAACACCAATCATAGCAAATATTACAAACCGAAAAAAGATATTTTCTACTCTCGGACACTATAAACCGGATATCGTGTTCCACGCGGCGGCATATAAGCATGTTCCACTCATGGAGGAGTTTCCAGACGAAGCAGTGCGCACAAATATATTTGGAACGCTTAATGTTGCGGAAGCTGCGCTTGAGGCGGGAACAGAAAAATTTATCCTCGTTTCAACCGACAAGGCAATTCGTCCTGTGTCTGTTATGGGAAAGGCAAAGCGCGGCGCAGAGATTGTTGTGCAAGCTCTCAATGAGCACAAAAAAACAAAGTTTGCCGCAGTGAGATTTGGGAATGTTATTGGCTCTCGCGGAAGTGTAGTCCCCCTCTTTCAAAAGCAAATTAAACACCGTGCGCCAATAACTGTAACTCATCCAGATATGACACGATACTTTATGACTATACCAGAGGCGGCAATGCTTATTATGGAGGCAGGCGCAGTTGGAGATGGCGGAGAAATTTTTATACTTGATATGGGAAAGCCGGTAAAAATAAATGACCTCGCACGCGAGATGATACGGCTTGCCGGACTTATACCAGACATAGATATTCCAATCGTTTATACCGGCATACGGCCCGGTGAAAAAATCTTTGAAGAAATATTCAATGAGGAAGAAAAGAGCGTAGGCGCAACGCAATGGGATAAAATTTTCATCACAAAGAGTATGCACATAAAATCATTATCTTCCATAAAAGCACAGCTCCTACCACTCGGCGAATCTCTCCAATCATCCAATCCAAACGATATTCGCTCTGCCCTTGACTCTGTAATCGCGGAATAAGGGAGTTTTTACAGGTTATCTAATATATTCCACTTCTCCTTACGCGTGAGGTCAATAATAGTATCAAGATCGTCTGTAAGTGTAATGTTGAGCTCCTTAAGCCGTTCCGCGGCCGCAATAAGCTTGTCCTTTTCGCGAAGTGCCCGATACACTGCAATCGCATTCACGTAAAATTTCTCGAAACTGGGATGGCGCTCAAGCGCGACCTCAAGTACTTTTGCGGCAGTTTCATTATCATTGAATACGCGGTTTATCGTGATGATATTATTTAAGTCATACAGAAGAAAGAATTCGTAATCGTTTTGCTCGCCGGCCATCTCCCACGCTTTTTCAAACTGCTCTTTTGCTTTCAGACGGTATTCTCGCTGAGCAGGAGTTCCTTTTACCTCGCTTGAGTCGGCGTAGAGCGAATAAATAATTCCAAGCTGGTATTGCGATTTATACACCCGTGAATCGATGTCCACGGCATGCTGCGCAACCTCAAATGCCTCATCATATCTTCCCTCTCCTGCATACACGAAGGCGAGATGGTAGAGAACACCCTGACGTTTTGGGGTAAGCTCCACGGCACGAAGCGCATGCTGTTCCGCCTGTTCAAAATATGAAGTATCCCGCTTCGCATAATCGCTATATACCTCAATGAGCCGGATATAATCGCGTGGCTCGTATGGCTCTCGTTCCACAAACTCCTCAAGAGAAGTAATCGCCTTGTCCGTAAGCTGTTGGAATTTTGTATCACGGAACAAGCCATTATCATAGAGAACGTCCGAGAACTGCGCGCGTATTGTTGATTGCGCGTATGTATACGGCGTAAGAAATGAATCCGCTGCCGCAAAAATTTTCTCCCCGACTTTCGTTCGCATTGCATTAATGTATACGCGCGTCTGATACGCAGGAAGAAGATTATAGACATAAACTGCAATAAGAAGAAAAGTAACAGCGCCAAAAGCAGCCAGCGAAGCGATACTGCGGGCAAAAAAGTGTTTCATTCCGATGCAAAATTCAACCATTCCTTTGTTTTCACGAACAATTACATAGCCAAGAATCGCGAAAAGCGGAACATATGAGGTGATAGTATCAAACAAGAAAAGGTTCTGGATAAAATAGGCGACAACAACCGAACCGAGAAGCGCTGGCATAAAAAAATCTTCCCGGCGCAAGCGATAAAGTGCAGCAAACAAAAACCCGAAAATGGCGAGGTAGGAAGCCAGTCCGACAGCCCCCTGCGTAACCGCAACTTCGGCAACCTTGTTGTGGGCACGGTCAAACCAATCCTCGGCGTAATATGCATACGCTGGGTTATAGTGCTTATTGTATGCAATATTGTAATTTTCCGGTCCCCAGCCAATAATCGGCCGCTCTTTAAACGCATCCCAGCTCACACCGAGAGCAATTAAGCGTGTTACAACGGATGAAGATGCCCCAATTTCTGCTTTGGCAAATCGCCGGATACCGGGTACGTTTTGCCAGACATCCGCCGTCCGCGTTGTCCAAAACAACGTGGCGGATCCGAACATCAAGGCGAGGAGGAGGACGGCAAGCACACGCTGAGAAAGCTTCCAGATAGTGCGCCTGCGAGCGCCAAAAAGCGCGATGAGTACCAATAACACAACAATTCCCGCCGCAACACCAAGAAGCGCGCCGCGGATTTGCGTTATGAAGATGGTGGCAATTTCAAAAAGAATAAGCGCCCAAAGGAAACGTCTCAGATTCCCGCGCGCAACCGAGAGTAAGATTGTGGCAAATCCCACAAGAAGAATCGCGTATTCGGCAAGATACGCGGGGTTTCCGAGAAATGAACCGGGCTGGCTCGTTTTTCCAAGCGACGCCGATATGATGCCAATGCCAAAATACTGCATCCACGCATAGAGAGATATGAAAAATCCAACAGCAAGAGAGATGCCGAAAAATTTCATCCAGTCCTTCTTCCGAAATATTGACACAATAAGAAGGAAAAACACGACATAATGAAGAAGTCCGAACAACCCCTCAATCCGTTCTATATCCCCCCAAAGTGCCCGATAGACATTGTCCGCAAACAGTGCGCTCACCCCGGCAGAAACGACAAAAAAGAAGGTTGTTGCGAGAAAAAGAGGATTCCGGATTGGCAGAAAAAATTTCACTTCTCTCCCTTCGTACCACGCAACGACCGCGCGGATGAACACAAGAATCAACGATATCTCAACGAGAATGCGGAATAAGATCGCCTTGCTAAATACAAACGGAAATAGGAGAGATGGCGTATAAACAAATGGGACAATTGCCGTTGCGATCAACAGAATGCGAATCGTAGGCAAGAGATACTTGTCAGACCACTCAGAAAGCTGATGCATAGTGTAATTGAGTGAGTATATATAAAATCAACTCTTTATGCAACCAAAAAGAGCCCCGAAAGGCTCTTTTTGGTGATCTCAACCACAGTTCTCAAGCCAGTGGTGAGTTTTTCCGAACTAATCTTATCGCGTCAAGACCCATGAGCTAAGCAAGTCGGGTTCTACAACGTAGACGCCGTTTGCCCAGTCAGTTGTCAGCAAGGTATGCGATGTCGCCGAACGATCAGACCAGACAAATGCATTGTCCGAACCGATTGCCGCGTCCGTGTAGCCAATGACTGTACGGGCCGCAACACCGTTCGCCAAGCTTGCTGCCGCAGAGTCGTTCAGGAGAACGATCTTCGTGGACAGCGTCTCGGTTTCGTTCGCCGTTCCAAACTGCCCGCCTGTCGCAGACAGTTTCACAGAGTACTCGTAGTAGCCCCCTGCGCTTATCTGCTGAGCCGTTGCCGCAGTGTCTATCTGGAGAAGAGCGTTCGTTGCCGTACCGCCCGTGATATCAAGCGCAGTCGTTGTCGGGACTTGCGTTCCAACTGTTACGCTTGAGCCAAGAGTGACATTTGTAAGAGTAAGCGTCACATCACTTGCTGATGCGTTAGACAGTGTGAACTGCAAACCAATCTGCGCCCAATCAATGTCGTTGCTGTTCGCGTTTATGCGGAACCGCGCAACTTCAATGTCGGTTAGAGAGGTAAGAGCGGAACTGCCAAGTGTAACCGTCGCGAGGGACGGATAGCCCTTGTAGACCACCTTCTCCTTACTAACCTGCGGTGCGCTTGTCAGCGAGATTACTATTGTTGCAGATCCAGTCGCCTCAAAGTTCGGCTCAATCACGTGGACACGAAGTTCATCGCCACTATCTGCTCCGGCTGCGATCGTGTTGAGATCCGCCTTTACTGTGAGCTTCCTGGTGGTGTCTTTCGGAATTTCCCAGCCAAGATCCTGAATAGTGATGATACCATCGGCACCAGACGGAACGAAGGCTACGCCGTTTGCAAGCGCCGTACCGCCATCATAGAGGTACAGAGCAACAATGTTATCAAGCACTCCCGTTACATCAGTCGCGCTCGCTGAAACATTGTTGACCTTCAGCTTCAACTTATTGACCGTCATGGTCTCATTTGTCGCAGTGAAGTCAAACTTGCCGAGGACTGTCTTACTCGTACCTGCAACGACAACGCCCGCTTTTGATTCGGTGTCATCAGCCGCAGTCGCGACGGTTATCGTACCGCCCTGCAAGACCGTTATAACTCTATCGTTCGTACCCGATTGACCTGTGTTAACCGTGGTCACGCCACCGAATGCCGGTGTATTGCCGTCGGTATCAATTGCAGTTATTTCGGTGGTCACAGCCGCAAGATAAACCGCCCATTCTTCAACTTCTCCTCCCATTGCCGAAGAAATGTTTCCTTTGACGACAACATTTTTCGTCTGACCCTTCGTAATAACGTAGGTCATGTTTGAGAAGGTGATTGTTCGCGGCGTACCGCTAGTCCACGCTTTGACGTCGGAGATGCGAGATCCAGTAACGCCATCGTAGAGCGCAACGCTTTGCAGATACGTGGCAACATCTCCGGCTGTCGTAGTACTTGCATCAGATGCACTGATCTTAATGCTCGTGAGCTTGATGTCATCAGCAGTCGCCTGCAGGTTCAGCCCGAGGAATGGAACGTCATTTGTTCCTTTCACGAAGCTGTTACTTCCCGGCAACGGTGAGAGGTTGACCGTCAGAGTTGGCGCCGCAACGGTAAGTGTGTTGCCGGCGATTGCCGTTGACGGAACAACATCGGATAAAACAGTCAAGAATGTGTTGTTGTCTGTATTCTTGAGATCGTTTGCGGTAAAGGCGGCCAACGTAACTTGGATGTCGTCGTTGTTCGCCCAGTTTGTGTCCGTGTCGCCGGTTACCTTGTAGCGCTTTGTCGTCCCTGCCGGAATGTTGAAGTCATCCGTCATAACAACAGATCCTGTCGCATCATCCGTCGGACCGGACACGATCACGCCGGAATCAACGTCAACGATTTTGAAGTCGTCAACGCCTACCTGCGAGGTTGAAGCGGCAACCGTGAAGCGTATATTACGTACCTCAACATTGTTAGCCGACTGGATCGTGAACTCAAAGAGGTTCAGATCCTTTCCGTTCTTCGCAATATCGCCCGTGTTCGGACCGAGATGCGAAATGATGAAGTTTCCGGATTGCAATGACAGCGAATCGTCGGTGCGGTAATCGGCCGTTGTATCAATGTCCGTGATCGTCGTTGCCGCGCCATAGCCGTACTGTTGGCCCACTGCGTAAATATCGGCATTCGCCTCAAAGTAGAAGACCAATGTTTCCGCCGTTCCGGATCGTGCATCGCCCGAAATATCGGTATACATCTGGAACTGCCTGCTGTCTCCCTTCAACAGTTCGTATGGCGTGCTGAAGTTAAAGACAATGAGGTCTTCTGCATTCACGGATGCCGCCGTTGCGACAGTATTCCCCGTCAACAGGTCTTTCAACGTGAAGTTGGAAAGATTTGACTTGGAAACCGCACCGGCATAGAAGACGCTAATCCGTTCAAGATTCATATCTTCGTTTGCTGTTGTCAGCTTAAAGCGAAATACTTCCGCATTGGACTGTCCGGCAGCCGGATCAGACAAGCCATCGCTCTGGTCTTGTGCCGTAACCGTCCCCGAAGAAGCGCCGGAGATCGAGAAGTTGCTTCCACTTACCGGAAGACCGGTGATGGTCGCTCCCGATGTAACTGACGTTACTTGGAACGCGTTTTGGTCGTTTGCCGTCGCAGTCGTAGCAATATCTGCAACAATACGAAGCGTTGTTACGCCACTTATACTTAGATTCAAGCCGGTGAAGTTCGTCTTATGCGAGGAAGAATTCACGGTTCGTCCTGAAGTCAAACGCTCGCTTCCGCGATAGAGGTAGACATTGCTGAAATCAGCCGTCTGACCTGCGCCGATTCGTCTGACAACAACATTCGTAACCGTTCCGCTTCCTGCAAGATTGAACTTCAGCATCTCAACGCCAAATGCTCCTTTTGGAAGCACATCTCCCGCAGGTGTGGCAGATGAGACAGAAACAGCAATTCCGGTTGCCGGGACTACAACGCCTGTTGTGTCCGACCCAGTTCCCGTTCCTGTGCCTGTCGTTGTATTAACGCTTAAACGCGTCAACGGCCCAAAGTAGCCAGCTACTGGGGAGATCCCCTTCGCTGTCTGATACTTCATTACAGCCGCTTTTGTTAGTGAGCCGAAATATTCGGTCTCATTTCCAGATGAACCAACCCCTGAAGATGCAACGGTGTATCCGTTGTTATTCAGGAATTGCTGGAGGGCTTTCACATCTGTTCCCCTGCTTCCCATGGTGAGGTCACGGGTAAAGGTGGTAGATGCTGCTGAGCCCGTTCCCGTTCCTGAAGTTGCCTGGCCGCGTAATGACGCATCCACATTTGAAATAGTGGTCGCATCAGCGCCAAACGAACTCAGAAGCGAGACGATTGCCTGGATCTGGGATTCTGTGAGAGCTGCATTGGCTGATGGAACAAGCATAACTGCTCCAGAAAGCCAAACAGCCGTCGTTATAGACAGCCCGATCGCAGAAAATTTCTTAAACATTGTACTCATTTCGTTATTTTCTGTATTTTCGTTATTAATTATTTTTTATTCAGTGAAAGGCTCTCCCGTATACCAATCGACCGACACTCGTGCGGCAAGCTGTGAGGGTGCTGCCGGTTAGAAGCGCTCGTTAAACGATATGTTGAACGCTATCTGAGATGGGCCTGATATCAAGATACCTGTAATTTCGCGCTGGTTTGTACTGCTTGATACTCTATCGCATCAGAATCGTTTGCCGTCGAAAATCCCCAATGAAACATTTATGAAGAAAAGAACTGAAGGAACAAAATTGATGAAGGTGCTGACTATTTAGCTATCTAACTAAAAAGGGATTTGCGGCGACAAACGGTCCGTTAGCAAAGAGAAATCAGTAACGCTATATAAATAGAAACAACCACCGTGAGGTAGTTGTTTCAATTAGCGTCCAGAACAGACCAACAGCTGGTAGAAAATTAATACGCTAACGCCCTACCAGCTGCTGGCTCTTCTCTAACGGTCCGCTCGGCCTCACTCCGAACAAACCAAATCTCATGTTGTTGAGAACTGCAAAATATAACGAGTAAAAAGAATGTTCGTTACACAATGGTCTCAAACAGTTTTTTGAATGTTCTCTCAAGAAGAATCTCCACCTTCTTGCTATACAGCATATCACAGAAGGGCGCACAACATCAATAGACTGCCGCAAGACTCATCTGTATCATCTGCATATTACACTTGATAAATATGATAAATATATGGACGTCGGACGTCCATATATTGGTATTATAGCTGAAAAGGCCTATCGCCCTACCATATAGTAGCCCGATGGTCCCCGGTTAGGGCCGCCGCGCTGAATTGCTCCCCTCTTAATAAGATTTTGAACATCACTCCGGAGCGTTCGCTCGCTAACATTCGGAAATATCGGAGTAAGATCTTTTATTCGGCAGTTTGGAAGTTCGGCAATCTTCCCAACTATTGCCGTTTGCCGAACTTTTGCCGATACAGAGTTTGCTGATTTGGCTCTATCACTAATACTATCTGTCCGAACTCTGCGAGATTCGTTAGGCAATTCATTCGGCAATTTTCCACGTTTCTGCCTAACGGCAATTGCCGAATGAATTGCCGAACTATGTTTTGCCGATTGATTCCCTAAATCCTTTGCCGCATTGCCGCTCATTATCTCTGCATGGCTATAATCTTCGGCATCAACAACAGCATCCGCCTCGCTCTCGCTTTGTTGAGCCGTATTCATTGGCGCAGAGCTGGCAGGGCTGTCTGAAAATAAGTGTCCAATACTCACCTCCTCCCGCGCCTTCTCAATCTCGCCAACGGCGTCTTCCATTCTCTGCAGTTCATTGCGAAGAACATCGGCATTCTGATACGAGAGCTCATTAGCCCCTTCGCCGAATAATACGAGCATTCTTAACACCGCAATCGTCTGCTCAAATTGCCTTCTATTTTGAAGCGCCACCGTCTCATCAATATGTGCCGGATAAATAAGTACGGAAAGCTCAACCAATCGCACCGCATACGCCTCAATCCGACGGGCGAGTTCTTCGTTCCGAAGCGTTGGCGTCAGCCGCATGAGCGCATAGCTAATTTCGTACGCTTTTTTCTGAAAAAATGTCATGGGAGTTTTTGCTCTGCTCTTTCTATATCCACACACCGGCAGGGCGTATGGCATCCTTATATACCAACCAAATCAATTTATCAATCCCGTTCATGTTATCCACACCCCCATGTAGATATCTCTATTCCACCAACTCTGATATACTTATGTATATAAAAAATGCTCATGACGAATCTCCATCGCGCACATTTCTCAACTCTGCTTTTTGCGCTCCTCATTTTCCTCCCCACTCCCGCATCAGCTGCGGTACAGCTTGGCGATAGTGGCTCGGCGCCGTTCCTCGGCAGCAGTTTGGATGCGGTCGGGTTTGATATATACGGCGATGGGTCCGGGTCAATCTACAACATCTCCTCTATCGGCATTGCGACATCTACCGCCCCCTCTGTGTACAAGCTGGAGGTGCATGGAGGAAATGCATACTTCTCGGGGAGCATCACAGCAGGGGGATCGGTTACGGCAACGGGTGGATTCTTGGGCCCCCTAACGGGCGCGCTCAACGCATCGTATGTCTCCGCAGGAATCTTCGGTTCTTCTTCTACAAAAGGCAACTACACATTCCAGGCGGCGGCGAATACCAATCCTGTTCTCTTTGTAGATGCTACGAATGAGAGGGTTGGAATTGGGACGACGAATCCTTATCGTAAATTTCAAGTTTCAGCAGGGGTACAGCCCTTTATGTTGACTACGAGTGATTATAACAACAGCACTACTGGTTCGACTTTAGTTATGGAATTTGGAACAGCTACAGGAAATACCTATTCAATGATTGGCGCGCTATCAGCAGGTGGGTCAGTTTGGAATAATCTCATTCTGCAACCTGGCGGCAACGTGGGGATTGGGACGACGGGACCTGATTCAAAATTACACATTATCGGAGGTGTTTGCATAGAAGCAACAGATACGGGTTGCGATACTTCAGTTTATAGTTCAAACGCAGATGAGTTGGTTCTAGGGAAAAATGAAGCAGTTAATACTGGACTTACGATTATAAGCGGTACAGGTAATCAAGGAAATATTTACTTTAATGATGCAGATGATAGTACTTTTAGAGGAGCGATTAGATATGACCATGCAGATGATTCATTAGGGTTATGGGAATCAGGCGGAGAAAAACTGACTATTGATGGAGGCAACGTCGGGATTGGAACAGTGGGTCCCGATAATTATCTTCATATAGAGGCAAGCAATGTTGGAGAATTAATCGCCCTAAATCTTGAGAAACCCGTTGCTAATCCAAATGTAGACGGTCCAATACTTGCTTTTTCATACAACGAAGAAGGTTCTTCACCGGTAGAAACTGGGGACAATACCGGTATGATTGGTTTTAGAGCTTCATACGCAAATAATGCCTACTCTGGATATGGTGCCGCTATCAAAGCCAAGGCTTCAGGTAGCCAATCTGTAAGCGCTTCTGGTGGGCAATTGGAATTTTGGACTACAGATGACGGGACAACAGTTCTTGACCAAAGGATGACAATTGATGATGCCGGCAACGTCGGGATAGGGACGGCGAGTCCCGATGCAAAATTAGATGTTAATGGGGATTTAAATGTAACTGGACAAATTTTTGGAGGGAATGATTTAACTACTCAGGTTGGTTCAAATTATGTTTCTTTAAGTCCTTTTTCAGGTTCTATTGAATTGGCATGGGATGGAAATTTTCCTTTTATTGATTTTAAAAATAATCCAGCTGATGATAGTGATTTCAGATTACAGTTGCGGGGAGATGATTCTTTTTCGTTGACTGGCGGCAACGTCGGGATTGGGACGACGGGGCCTACAATAGACCTTGCAATCGGAGATACGGATACGGGGTTAAACTGGGTCAGCGACGGAATACTCCAGGCTTATGCGAACAATCAGGCAATAGCTCAATTTACTACTTCGGGCATAGATCTCAATAAGACAGTCACAATCGCCGCAAGCAATAAACTCGTGTTCGGAAACCATACCAGTACAAACGACCACATTCAGCTTTATGGGGCGGGTGGTGCAACCCAATACGGTATTGGCGTAGAAGGTAGTACTACGTATTATCGGTCAGGAACATATCATCGCTGGTATATCGGAACTCTCGCTGACGCAGGAGTTTCCGATAAGATGGAACTAACGAGTTCGGGTCTTACGGTCAATGGGACAATAACTTCGACGGGTGTTCTTGCTGCTAACGCAGGTATTTCCGTAGATGGCTCTATGGTTATAGACGATGCGGGGGGCTGGCATCGCTCATATGGAGGTACGGGATGGTACAACGGGACGTATGGAGGAGGCATATGGATGCAGGGCACGAGCTATGTTGAAGTTTACGGAGGTAAGGGGTTCCTTGTGCCTACGGGCAAAGTCGGAATTGGGACGACGGGGCCGCTTTCTACGTTGAGTGTTGGAGGGGCTGGAATTGCTAATGCGGGCGTGTATGGCAGCGGCACCACCTACGGCGTGTATGGCAGCAGCACCACCTACGGCGTGTATGGCACTGGCACCAGCGAAGGCGTGCGTGGCTACAGCAGCGCCGGCAAGGGCGTATACGGCCAAGGCTCCACCTACGGCGTGTATGGCGGCGGCAGCACTGCGGGCGTGTATGGCACTAGCGTCAGCAAAGGCGTGTATGGCTACAGCCTCAGCGGCTATGGCGTGTATGGCAACAGCAACAGCGGCTCTGGCTTGCGTGGCAACAGCAACAGCGGCTATGGCATCTACTGTAACGCAGGTACTAACCCGAACGGTTGTGGGGGAAACAGAGCTTGGTATAATGCTTCTGACGAACGGCTTAAAACAAATATTATGACTCTTGAAAAACCATTAGAAAAAGTATTGGCATTGAGAGGCGTTAACTTCGAGTGGGAAAATATTCCAGGAAAAACGCAGATGGGATTCATTGCGCAGGAAGTTATGGATGTTGTTCCGGAAGTCGTTGGCACAGATCCAGATGGATACTACACGATGGCACAATCGGAGTTGACGGCTCTGTTGGTGGAGGCGATCAAGGAACAACAAAAACAAATTGAATCTCTTAAGACCGATATAGAAGAGTTGAAGAAAAAATAATTACTATGACTTTCAATGACACAACTCTTTCCATTATCGCCGGCGTTGTATTTGCTGCCGATTTTATTGCTATTCTTTATCTTTACTACAATATGAAAAATCGCTGAAAGAGGGCGAACCTTATCGGCTTTGGAAAGAAATAACACATAAAAATGCCCCTCACAACAACCAATAAGATGCTTGTAGCTGCCGCAGTTGTTGCTCTTGTCGTTGGCGTGGTTCTTTTTATGATATATCGTCCTGCAGAGAGAACATCCCCCGAAGGAGAATTACCGGACGGACCAGGTGAAGAGGCAGATCCAGCTACCGTAACCGTAGAGGGGGGAACGAGAGGCGTACTTCCCTCGGGGAGTATTGATATACCCGAGCCCATAGAGGAGGGGGGAGAGCAAGTTACGCAGAGAGGAGATGAGGCGGTT
>SDBV01000489.1_pt1 | contig 56650 bp, 44 predicted proteins | sample 2277081 | NCBI WGS metagenome assembly SDBV01 (sample SAMN10402039, study PRJNA504765) | marine sediment metagenome | isolation source: marine sediment core GS10_PC15, 223 cmbsf | place: Arctic Ocean: Southern Knipovich Ridge | collected 2010
GTCTATTATTATCTGTGATTCGAGTTTTTCTTTCGCCTGTTTCAGGGAAAGTTCGGACTTTTTGAACTCGAGCTCCATTTCACGCTGACGTGCTAAAGATTCGTATTTCATCTGCTGGTATTTGAGTTCGGACTGCTCGTAGGAAAATTCCTGGATGTAGAGATTGTTTTGCTGCTGGTTCCTGTCAGATTCAATTTTCGCTTTAAGACTGGTTAGTTCGGCATTCGCATTATCGAGCTCGTTTTGCTGGGTTTTTAATCGATTTTCAAATTCGCTCGTGTCGAACTGAACGAGAAAATCATCCTTTTTAACTATTATGCCGTCTTCAACAAGTCGGACAATACGGGTTTGCCCACGTATTTTTTGCGGAACCCCGACTGATGTTGAATTTGCAGCCTTCAGTTCGCCTTTCTCACGGATATCGATTATAAATTCTCCTTTTTCGGTAATGAATGTGGCGATATCCGGCGCGCTTGTGCTTGTCCTGACGATAAAGGTTATAATCAAAATAACAATTACAGAGCTGACTCCTGTGAGAACTTTTTTGTTTTTCAGTTTCTTAAATTCCGGAATATTAAAATTCATTTTTTTACCCTCGGGATTTCAATTATTTAAAAAAATATATTATGAGTATGAGATGGATTATTCACAAAATTGTGAAAATTCCAAAAATATCCGACCTTGGATTTATAGGATAAAATTAATCATAGTAATCCGTTAATAATAATCATGATGTGTTCAGACAATAAACAGCGACTCGGTATTGTCCGGTTAAAGTTTAGTAAATATCATAAAACTCCTTATATTGTCATTTTTCCGTATGATTACTTTTTTTCGGTAATCATAGTTTTTTGTGTTTTTTGTTGAGTCGACTGATTATTTTGTGTGGTGTCTTTTTTTGCAGGTTCATACGTAAGCCCGAGATTGTTCATGATTTCGATATGATTTAGAAACTCATTGAACTCGGTTTTACGCCGTTTTATTTCCGCGAACCACCCGAGAGGCCGGGATTCTTCCTGAGGCAGGGAATTAGCCACTATATTATTATCGCTGAGTCCATCTTCGATTATTATATAGCGGTCGTTACGTTTCCCGAGCTTTACCGGTAGAGGATCGGGATAACTCTGTTTCGTATAAACTACAGATGTACCGTCCTCGAGTTCGAAAACGGCTCCTACCGGAATGAAGCTGACATCGGGGATTTTTTCAAGAATAATTCTAGCCTTTGCAGTCATACCGGGTTTGAGCATATCGCTAATTTCTTCAATGAGGATGTGGGTTTCAAATGAGGGAGGCTTGGAAAAGGGATCCCACCAATTTTCCACTCTTTCGATGAGTGACGCCACGTTTGTTATGGTGCCGTGGTATAAGGCCTCATCCTCATAAGCATCGAGCCATATAATCGCATTCAGGCCGATTTTAAGGTTGGAAGCATCGATCTCGTTAATATTTACGACAGTTTTCATCATTGACATATCCGGGATACTTACTATAGCCTGTCCAGGCCGCACATTATCACCTACAGATGCCTTGTAGCGAGGGGCGTTATGTCCTCCTATTTCCTGATAGATAACCATACCGGAAATTGGTGCATATAGTGTGAATTGCTCTATCCTTTTCTTCATCATTTCTACCGAGTATCTTGCCTGCTCAACTGTCAAAAGCACCTTCTGTCTTTCTGCAAAATCGATAATACGTTGAGTTTCTATCTTTTTCTCCGATTCATCTAAGCGGATCAACTCTTTCTCCAGGTCGAGACGGGCCTGCTCCTGAATTGTTCTGGATTCGAATTTTAACTGGTCGAGCTTAATACCGGCGGCTTCTTTTGATAATTTTGCTATCTGGAAATTGGTTGCCAGTTCATTTATACGTGATGCCTGCTGTGCATCGACACTTTTTAATTCGGCTTCAGTCTGTTTGAGTTTATCAATTTCCTGAGCCATTTCCTCTTCCAGACTGCTGGTGTCGATCTGAATCAGAAAATCGCCTTTCTCCACCATAGAGCCTTCGGGAACAAGATCGATAATCTGGAGATCCATTCGCCATTCCCTCGGTGCTTTGACGAAAAAAGAATTAACTGCACGGATTTCACCGCTCTCAACAAGCTCGATGAAAAAATCTCCGTGTTGAACCTGCTCCCAGATTATATCCGATCTCGCAGAAACCCGCATGAGCATCACAATGGCGATAATCACCACTACAATTGAGCCTGCTATTAAACTCCAGAACCGACGGTCATGAAAGGGAATTCGTTTCAAGAGAAGCTCAACTTTCACCAGATACCTCCTGCTATTCATTCTCAGCTTATAATTAATTTAACTTAAATGATACAAAAAGGTTACAATTTATTATGCGCGATTATTAATTAATTAAAAAAATAAAATAGTCAAATATAAACTTTATGTCAAGTATATAGTGAAGTAATTCTCGCTAAATTTAATAAAAATAGCCTATCTTAATAAATATAAATTGCTTATACAGCTTTATCCGAAACTATTCTCTATGTATCAAAAAAGAGGTGACCGCATTAATTATAGTATGATTATATCATTATAGTGTAAAGAATAATCTATGGTTTGAAAACAGTTATTTCTGTCCATGTGTCAACATTTGAACCGCCGGCAAGTTCGGTATCGTTAACATTGACACGTCTTACTTGCATTGATGTTCCATCCTCAGTTTTGTAACTGTATCCCGATTGATGTATTACGTAGTGAATACCGTCAACCTTGCCGAGATACATGCTTATATGGCCTGAATGACCAACCAGCGTAATAGCCGGCTCGCATTTATCGAGAATATCATATTTCACATTTTTCGGAGTTTTGCGGGGAAAAGCGTATACATGATCAGAAGAATGCAGTTGATGGGTAGTCCAGCTGGGCAGAAAAATACCGAAAGTACAAAAGTATCGAAAGATCGAAAATAGCGAATTGAATTATGCCAAAAATGAAGCCCCGCGATTTCTCGCGAGGCTTCGTTGACTGAGAGGGAGAGGGAAGATCATATCAACGATTAACAATAACCGTGTCTCTTCCGGCGGCTGCTTCGTCGCCGCGCCGTTCGCTGGAGATATTGGCGAAGTAGGCGCCGTAATTGGCCGAGGCCCGCAGGTTGATCGTGTTGTTGACGAATTCGTGGGCTCTGGTCCATGCGGTGTGGGGCACCCAAAGTATGTCGCCCGCGGCCAGTTCGATATTTTTATCTCGCCCGGTGGCCAGGCGGAACAAATTCAATTTAACGTGTACGTCATCGTCGCCAATTCGGCGAATCAGCGTCGCTTCGGTGGGTACCAGGTCCGGCCGTGTTCCACCCGCCGCCGCCAGGGCCTGCAAGGCCGTCACGCGAGTTCCTGCGGGGTAAGTCTGCGGGCCGGAGACGTTCACCAGACCGCCGATAAAGACGGTGTTGGACTTGCCGGAATGCACCTCGACGATGTCGCCGTTGCTCAGTGGCGCCTGGGCGAGGGCTCGGCGAAGGTCCCTGGGGTCGTACAAGTTATACTGTTCGGGGTGGTCCGGATCGTCAAAACGCCGCAGCGTCACCAGCCCCGAGGCGTCTGCGGTGGACCTTCCAGCCGTTGCAGTGGCTACCAGCAGGTTCCGCTCGTGCTGGCGAAGGTTCACCAGCCCGGGCATCATCACGGCACCGATGACCACCACGTCGGTCGTGACCGGATCGACGACTTGCACGTGCACGACAACCTGCCGGTGGTATTCCGGCACGAGGGACGATCGGATCGCCGTTTCGGCATCTTCGAGCGTTGCGTTTCCTACGAGGACGGCGCCGGCTAGCGGCACTTGAATTTCTCCGTTCGAGTGCACCCGCACCTGGAAGGGCATTGGCGGGACCGTTTGCTCGGCCGGGATAATGGTGATCAACACGACGTCGCCTGTGGTCAGCCTGAACAGCCCAGGCATCGCCAAAGCCTTCGCGACTTTTCCCGTCGATATCTCGACCAGATCGCCTGTACTATCGTCGCCCAGACTGCTGAGGTTCTCGGGGTTTTCGGGGTCAGCCAAATGGTTCAACTTCTGCTTTTCCTGCATCTCCAGGAATTTTTCCAGGCTGACCCTGTGCTCGCAGCCAACCAGAATCACGCAGCCGGCAAGCAGCATCAGCAGTATTCGGCAACTCATGATTCCCGTTCGGAAACTCATCTTTTCTTCTCTGTCTCGATTCATTGTTTCCGCTCCCCGCCGCGCGAGCCCCGTCAACAGAATCTGGCTACATCGCCGGCTTGCTTATGTCAGTACACAGAAATGACGTTTGCGATTATCAATCAACGCCCGGTGCGAAACTGAAAACGACCTTCCCCATCATCATCGGATTTTGCCGTGGAGCAATCACCGCCCTTACCAGGCCGCTGCTCTGCCCTGATCCGGTCTACTGTTTCATCCTATGCCCGCAAAAGCCGACAGGTGGTATTTTCTTGCATGGGTGCATAAGAAAAACACCGAGGCCGCCCTGTGCGGACGACCCCGGTGGGTTGCAAACCAGTGTGTATTCAATTGTGCATCTGCAAGTTTACAGCGTTTCCAGGCCGAATAACTCCACTTCCACGATGCTGTTCCAGTCATTGACGGAGTTGCCTCGCCCGACGATTCGCACGTACTGTGCGGAGCTGGCGCCGAAGGAATTGACCTCAGCATCGGCATCGGTTCCGCTGCTCTGGCCGGAGAAGACCGTAGTCCAATCGCTGCCGTTGAGGGATATCTCGATGTCGAAGTAGGCGATTCTGCGATTACCCTTCAGCCAGTCGATCTGCACTTCGTTGACCGTCTGGGCCGAGCCGAGATCGAACGTAATCGACTGCCCGTCGCCCTTGGCCGACCAGCGGGTGGACAAGTCACCGTCCAGCACGTTGGCCGCAACGTTGGGAGCTTCCGACTCGGTCGCAGTGACCGATTCGACTTCCAGTTCCACTCTCTGATACGAGCTTTGCTGGCCGTAAATCTCCGTTTCGCAAATGCTGTTCCAGTCGTTGCGGGTGTTGCCGTAGCCGACGATTCGCACGTACTGTGCGGCGGTTGCGTCGAAGCCATACGATTCCAACTCCGCCGTCGTGCCGCTGCTCTGGCCCTCGTATACGCTGGCCCAGTTCTCGCCGTCCGTGCTGACCTGGATTTCGAAGGACGCAACTCTCTTGTCGCCCTTAAGCCATCCGATGTCTACCCGTTCGACGGTCTGTATGCCGCCCAGATCGTACTGGATCCATGCGCCGTCGCCCAAAGCCGACCAGCGAGTGGACAGGTCTCCATCGACGGTGTTGTCGGCCGTGTTGCCGGCCTCGTTGCTTGCGGCCACGACGTTTGCAATGTGCAATCGATCAAGCGGTGTTTCGCCATCTCCATTGATGGTGACGTTCACCGTGGCGGTGTCCGATCCGCCCTGGCCGTCGCCGACCGTATAGGTGAAGCTGTCGGTCCCGACGTAATCGGCGTTCGGAATGTAGCTCAAGGTCCCGTCGCCATTTTGGACCACTTCGCTGTGTCCCGGCTGGGTGAAGCTCTCGATCGTGATCGAGTCGCCATCCACGTCGGAATCGTTGGCCAGGACATCCACCGTTGCCGCCACGCCCTGTGTGGTTGCCAGCACGTCGTCCTGTGCGATTGGTGCGTCATTGACTGGCGTCACGGTCAGTTCAACGTCGGCCGTGCCGGTCGAACCACCGTCGTCGCGGACGAAATAGTTGAAGCTGTCCGTTCCGTTCCAGTTCTCGTCGGGCGTGTAGGTCAGCGTCCCGTCACCGTTGGCGGTAATCTCGCCGTGAGTGGGCTGGGTGAAGCTGGTCAGGTTCAGGCCGCCCGTGACAGCAATATCATTGGCCAGCACGTCGATGACGATTGAACTGTCTTCGCTGCCCGTCGCGGAATCGTTGACTGCGACCAGCGGAATGACGTTGGCATCGCGGCCGAAGATTTCCACTTCTGTGAGGCTGTTCCAGTCATTGTCCGTGTTGCCGTGTCCGACGACTCGCACGTAGCGTCCGGCCGTCTCGGCCAGGATATGCGTTTCCAGACCGGCGGACTGGCCGCTGCTCTCGCCAATGAAGACCGTCGTCCAGTTGGCGCCATCGGCCGAAACGAGCACGTCGAACATCGATGCACGCGAATCGCCCTTGAGCCAGGCTGCCTTGATCTTATTGACGTTTGCGACCTGACCGAGATCGAACTGAATCCATTGCCCGTCACCCTCGGCCGACCAGCGGGTCGAAATGCTCCCGTCGATCGCGCCGGCAGGTGCATTGCCGTCTTCATAGCTGCTTGCGGATACGCCTGCTATGTCGAGAATGTCGCCCGGAAGCTCCGGCGGGCTCACCATGATGGTTACGTTGGCCGAGCCTGTCGTGCCGCCGGCGTCCTCGATCGTGTACGTAAAGGTATCCACTCCGGCCCAGCCGGCGTTGGGTGTGTAGGTCAACGCGCCATTGGCGCCCGACGCCACCGTGCCGTTGGCCGGCTGAGTGAAGCTCGTCAGCGAAATCGCATCGCCCTCGGCGTCGAAGTCGTTGGCCAGCACGTCGACGATAACCGATTGGCCAGCTTCGGTGGTGGCCGAGTCGTCCGTGGCGGTGGGGGCGTCCTCGACCGGTGAAACGGTAATCGTAACCGTGGCCGGTGCGGAGAACTCCCAACCGTCGAAGGCCCGGAAGCTGAAGCTGTCCGTGCCGAACCAGTTAGCCTTGGGCGTGTAGGTGAACGTTCCATTGTTATTCAACGCCACCGAACCGTTCGTTGCATTGCCCGCCAGCATGAAGTTCAGCGGATCGCCATCGACATCCGTAGCCGAGAGGCTGCCGGAGACGGCCTTGTCCTCTTCCGTCGAGATTTCCGCACCGGTTGCGACCGGGGCGTTATTGTCCTCGTTGGGAATGTCGCTGGTCGTTCCTTCGTAGGCGCCCAGGTCCACGCCTGAACCCTGCGGACGAGGCATGCCGAGCATGTCGGCCGCGATATCCACGCCGTAAAGGCTCTTGAAGAGACTGACCAGGTAATCGATGTCCGTACCTGCATCGAGTGCCGGGCTGCCCGGGGTCAGGCGAACGTCGTCGCCGTTGATGTTGACGAACATCGGGTCGGCTTCGAAGCTGCCTTCGCCTTCGCCGGTGGAGCTTTGGAAGGCGGACACACTGCTGTAGTCGCCGCTGCCCCAGACAATATCGATCGAACCGCCGTCCTGGTAATAGAGGTTGTGATGCGCCTCGGAGTAACTGGGACGCTCGACGACCAGGTGGTTGTCCAGATTCGCGAAGATATTGTTGTAAATGTGATAATCGGAACCGCCGTTGTCGCCGTCGAATCCGCTGCCAGAGTTGTAGACCACGTTGTTCACGACGTACAGCGTGTTGGGGAAGTGGGTGTAGATTGCTTCTCCGTCGATGTCGTGAATGACGTTGCCGATCACGTAGGCCTCGGTGTCGACGACCTTGTCGTTGATCCGGATGCCGCGGTTGCTGTCGTAAATCTCGTTGAACAGGAACCAACTGAGTTCTGCACCCTCGTGTCCGCCGACGATTGCAGCTCCATCCGAGCCGGTTCCGCTCGTCGGCACGTAACCGTATATCGTGTTCTGGGAGACGATAACGTGCCGGCTGCCCTTGATGTCGATGGCGTTTTCGCGGTCGCCGAACATTACGTTTCGGCCGATGTAGATGTACTGCGAGTCGTCGGCGTCATTGTCCGAGCCCTTGACCTGGACCGAGTCGCCGCCGTTCTCGTGCATGAGGTTGTCGACGATCCAGATGTTCTCGCCTCGAGGCTTGGCGCCGTGGATGTCGTGCTCGCGGTCCAGAGTGGCATCGCCGTTGTGGTGGACGTGCGAATTGTACAGCACCAGGTCGTAGCCGATCGTGTTGATCGTATTGCCATTGCCGCCAGGCGTGAAGCCGTGCACTTCGAGGTTACGCATCGACATGTGATCGGGCCGGCCGCTCATGTTCAGCTGGTTGTCGGTCACCTCGATGTTCTCCATGATGACGTACTGCCCGCCGATGCTTGCTTCCAGGTCGAACACCGGGATGTCGTCCCGCGTGCCTCGCAGGAACACCGGCTTGGCGGCCGAGCCGTTCCCGTCGAAATCGAGATCGGACGAGAACGAGCCGTGAACTTCCACCACGCTGCCTGCGGCGACGTCGGTGGGGATTGTCTTTCGCGGCTTGTCGGGCGTGCCGAACGGGTTGTTCGAGTCGGTCGCATTGGCGTGACTGTTGTCCACGTAATGCGTGTACGGCCCGTCGTCGCCCATGCGGTAGGCCTCGGAGCCATTGCCGTAATTATATGTGGCGCCAGGCTCTGAGTACATCCAGTGCGACTCGTTGATGCCGAACTCCGGCGTCACTATGCCGATGGGGGCGATCCACTCGCCGACTCGCTGAATGCGAATCGCGTCGGCGGAAATGGGCGACCCATCGGGGTTGGTCAGGCTGACCGACAGCGACGTGCCTCGCACCAGGTAGGGGCTGCCCAGGTCTTCCCAGACCGTGCCGCTCTCGGCAAAGTCGTTCGGCGCGGCCGTCTGGTCGACGCTGGCCGTTCCCAACACCCACTCGGTGTCGGCGTTGGCCGAGGAAGAAACCGTATACTCGGCGTCCGTCGCTGCGGCGCTGTCTGCGTCCCAACTGGCCGAGACACGATACTGATAGCCGGGTGTAAGGTCATCGAATGTCCAGACGGCAGTCGCGTCTTGCCCAGCTTTGCTGACGAGACTGTCGCCTTCCATGCCGTCGCCTTCGACCGCGGTCCATGTGCCGCCGGTGGTGAATCCATCGGCGCCGTCATCCACGAGTTGAGGCAAGGTCAGTGGGTCTGCACTTAACAGCAAGCGAGATTCCAGTGATTCGAAACTAGATTTCATTTTCGTTTCTCCTGGTAAGTAGGTTTTGCAAAAATCTCTAAAGGCGCATGATTTTGCACGGGTGATGCGGCAAGTAGGTAGTTCAGGCACCGTCGACGGTGACGCAATTCCCCGCCGATCAGTGCCTGGATCGGTTTAAGTTGATGGTTTGTCTGCCTGGCTTGAATAGTGGGTTGCTCGACGTGCGACGATCGTTTCTGCAGAGACGTTACCTCAGGCCCCTTATCCGTTTGAGTACCGCTTGGTAAGCTCTGCGTCATCCTGACACTCGCCGTTGAAGACCACTTGTTTCAATAATTAATGACACCTGATATCGGGGTCTCGCCTATCGCCTTCTAGGTGTTTTCCTATAAAACTCTGGACTTTTCTGCAATAAAGTGCGACTGGCGTTTTATGTTTTGTTCAACCTGTTTATCTGGATATAGATATAGATTATCCATTAATGTAAGGCCTTGTTAGATGCCATCCGTGAAGGAAGGAACAGCAAACTGTCCTTGCCCTGTCAGGTCGCCATACTGTCAAGCCAGCAAGGCGATCCAGGGCTGTTGTGTCGGTGTTCTGTTGGTTAAGTATCCATACTTTTGGTGTGAAGATTACTCGTGTGATCCTTGTTCTCGCGTCACACGCACCGGCTTGCACACGGTGGCGCGACGGCTGCGTTTCGAAGTGGGCGCATTGTAACAACCCTGATAGATCGGTCAAACGAAATTCTAGAATCTATGGGGGAGGTTCCTGCTTGATGGTAGGAATAAAAGTTCTACCTAAATGAAAAGGTCTTTTGCTATATCCAGATACAAGATGAATGCTGCGGGGTGAAGAGACGTCAAAAAGAATGAAAAAAACTTGCAAAACGCCGTATTTTCCTTTGGCGGAGTCGTGGAGTAGGGGCGGGTAGGGGAGAGATGTGGTCGAATATCTGGAGTTAGCTAATGGAATATAAGCGTATGGACGAAGTTATGAATGGAGGCATTTACGGCTGAGATACGCCTTGAGAGCTATCCCATATTCGCAGAAGCGATTAGAGAAATGAATCGCGAATACAAGTTGTTATTGGCGCACGCGGATTGGTTGTTATGATTTCAGCATTGAGAAGCAACCGATATGGATAACGTAAGCAGGCAGGAAGTGATATGACCAGCACGATGAGCATCGCGGAATTGCGGAAGGAATTGAAGGCCAAGGAGAGGGAGTTGGTCGGGCTTCGCAAGCAAAGAGCGAAGTTGGCCCAACAGCTTCTGCGGGTGGACGATAAGATCGCAGTGCTGGGTGGGGAAGTGTTGGCCGGCTCGAATGGTGGGGCGAATGGCGGCCGGCGCAGAGCGCGCAACGCTAAACCGCTGGTCGATTATGTTGAGGCTGTGCTGGCCAAACCGAGTAAGGGAATGCGGATTGCCGAGATCATGGAGGCAGTCGAGGTGGCCGGCTATAAAACCTCGGCGAGAGATTTTTATGCGATTGTCGCCGCTGCACTTCGCGGCAAACAGTTCAAGAAGGTGTCGCGCGGAGTTTACACACTGTCGGCCAGGGCCCGCACGAAAAAACGCTAGTACAGCTCACCTTTGCCCAGCTCTAAGCGACCACTTTTTTCCGGTGCGTGCTGCCTTTGGCCGGCACGAGGGTGAGTGCCTTTGCGGGGGTGTCGATCTCGACTTGGCAGGTCAGACAAATGCCGCCCTCGATCTGGCTGTGCCCCCAAAGCGTGGTGCAGGGCTCTTTGCTGTGGTAGCCGCGGCTTGCCCAGCCGGAGGGCAACTCCTCACTGCCGACGAACTTCTCGACCGTCAGTCGCGGGTCGATTTTCAGCCTCAGTGTTCCGGCGCCCGTGTCGATACGGTATTCACCGTGGCGGCTCTGGCTGACCGCGCAATGTGCGGCGACGTGGAAGCAGACCATCACGTCATGGCTGCGGGCGGCGAATAATTCGTCGCGAATCGTCACGACCCGCTCGGCGCCGTTCAGTTCCAATTCGCGGCGGTGGGTCACCGGGTCGGCCAGGCGCGAGTAGCCGTCGTGCTCGCCCGCGACAATTCCGCCGTCTGCGGCCGGTTGCCATTTAACGCAGCGGCTGTTGGCGCAATCACCCCACAGGAACAGCCCGCGAATTTCCGACTGATCCTGCCCGTCGATCTCGACGGTATTGTGCGCGCGGGTACTTCGGAAGTACTGCCGCCATTTGGGATAGCTGAAGTAATCGAACGTGCCCGGGTCGATCAGCACATCACGCCCGAACGCTCGCAGCACGAAGCTCAGGGCGTCGGCGTGGGCGTGGGCGGCCAGGTTTCCCAGCCCGTGCTCACCGCAATCGAACACGACGCTGATTCGGTCCGGCTGATCGATTCTGCCGCACTGCAGAAGGTAGCATCCGGTGTTGGCAAATGCCTGCGAGAAAATCTTCGTTTTGGGCTCCGGCCCGTCGAGCAGCTCGAACCGCTGACGGGAATCCGTCCCGAGCAGCCAGCAGGCCGGCTCGCTATACGCCCCCGCCCAGGCCTTGAAATCCACCCGGTCGAACATAATCGCAGCCGCGCACATCCAACCTTGCAGGTCCTGCTTGCCTCCGCCGAGGTCCAGCACGTATCCGTCGTCGCAGTCGCCGAATAGCACCGGCCCGTCGCCTCCTTCGCTGAGTGTGCCGAGAAATTCGAAGCATTTTTCCAGTCTCCCCCAGTACTCGGCCGGGAAGTCACGTCCGGAGTTTCGCCCGACCAGCCCGGCGACCAGGAACAGTTGCGCGATGAACAGAAGGTAGCCGGTCGCCTGTTCTTTCGTTCCGCCGTCTTCGTTGGTTTGTTGCAGCAGTTGCTCGATGAGTATCTGCCGGCTGCGGCGCCGCCATCGCGTGGCGCCCAGCAGGAAATGGAAATAGCTGGACGCGACGTACACGCCGGCCGCTTCGCCGATGAGGTGATTGTTCGCCGACGAACCGCGGGAGTAGTTCCGGTCTATCTCCCAGACGTGGCGGATGACGGCGTCCCAGATGCGGTGTCGAAACGCGCCTTGCACCAGGCCGGAATCTTCGATCATGTCCATCGCCCAGACCCAGTTGATCAGGCGGATGGCAAGTTCCAGCCCGCTTCGCCAGTTCATGCCCCTCGCGTATGGGTTATGGTCCAGCCAGCTTTTCAGTTGGCTTACGACGGCCTCGGCGTAACGCAGCTGTCCGCTGGCGCGGTAGGCGCGGGCGAGCACCACCAGTTGATGGTGGCGGTTCGGTTCCCAGACTAGTTTGCAGTCTCCGGCGGCGGAGGCATTTCGATAGTCGATCGTCGGCGAGAATCGCATCGGCGCCTCGATGCCGCTTTCGTGGTCGAGGCTCCACCGAATCGGATTGCCAAGATGCTGATTGATCAGATGGAAAAAACTCAGTCGATGCGCCGCAGCCTGGTCCGCCTGCCCGCATAGCGCATCTCGCCAGTGACCTTCGGCACTTTGGCCATCCAGACTCGTCCATTGGCCCAGAGGAAAGTCGCTCACTCGAAAGCCTGGCGCTACGAGGGATCGCGGGTGGATGATCTTCTGCAAGGGCAGGGGTTTTCTTCGCCTGGGGGCCAGTATGTAGTCCGCCCCCCTGGCCAGCGAAGATTTGACCCGCCAGCCGACTTCCTTCGAGCTCATCGCTCGCAGGCGTCGGGCATACCATTTAATAGATTGCATGAGAGGTGCTTTCCCTCGGAAAAATCACACTTCGGCGTGGCGGGGCTCGGTGTCCAGCCACCCTCGCAATTAGAAAGATCACACGTCGGCGGCGTTCGTGGTGGACTGGCGGATCAGGTCTCCCAGAGACTGTTTCCATCGGTCTGCTACGGTATCGAGCGAGCAGTATTCGATGGCGGCTCGTGCGGCGGCCTGGCCGTAGTGTTCGCGACGTGGCTCGTCGTCCAGCAGCGACCGGGCGCGATCTGCATAGTCGCCTATACGATTTGGCGCCACGAGATAGCCGTTCTCGCCATCTCGCACCAGCCCGGCCAGTTCGCCAACGTCGGAGACGACCGGCGCGGCGCCGGCGGCCATCGCCTCGGCCAGCGCAATCGACAATCCTTCGGATCGGCTGGTCAGCAGAAACACTTTGGCCCGGCGTAGCAGGGACTCTACGTCTGTCTGTTTGCCCACGAATTGCACCTGTCCGTCTAGGCCCAGCAGCGTCGCCAGGCGGCGCAGTTCTTCCATCAGCGGCCCGTCGCCGACGACCATCGCGGTTACTTCTGATCGGGCTCGGCTGACCTGTTTGACCACTTGCAGGAATACGTCCGGGCGTTTGACCGGGCTGAGCCTGCCGACGTAAATCAGGTCGATATCCCGGTCGCGATTGGTTTGCGGCTGGGACGTGGCGCGAATGCTACCGGTGATCACCGTAATGCGATTGCGGACTCCGCGGCTGCGAAGGAATCGCTCGGCCTTTTCTCCGCGAACCACAACCAGGTCGAATTGCCTGACGACCGCCGAGGCCAGTTTTTCCAGAAAACGCGAAGGGCGTTTCAGGTATTGGCCCACCCAACCGTCGCGATAAACTCCTCCGCCGAGAATCTCGATCGGGCCGCCCGTCATCTGATAGCAGGTGGGCCTGCCCAGCAGGCTGCCGACCACCAGGGCCGACGCGGCGCCTGGCATTATGTGGTAGCCCATGCACAAGTCAGGCTGGTATCGCAAGGTCGCACCCAGCACCCACAGGGCTTTGGCGCCGGCCCGGCCTATTAGTTTCGCAAGCCAGCGTGGCGGGCAGACGAAGCGGACCCGCTCCATGGGTGCCTGGGGCTCGTCAACGACCAGGATCACTTCCTTCAGTTCGCTGCGAGCCAATGGGGTCAAGTGGGCCAGATACCAGTTGGGGTTGTGGAACGTTCCGGTAACCAGAATTCGCCAGGTTGGCTTCCAACTGTTGTGCGGGATCATTTTCGCTATCAGCGCGATCAGCCAGGTCAGACCATACAGGCCCGTCAGCACAACAATAGCCAGCGTCCGCTTGAACATTTTTCAAGACTCCATAGATTCGAATCGCTGTCGGAAAACGGTTGCGCAAGTGATTGGGGTGGCGGGGCTCCCAGCCATCTAATAAAAGAGCCCTGACGCGGTGGGACAGGAGCCCCACCGCGCTAAACTGCGGTTGGACAGGAGCCCAACCGCGCTAAACTGCGAATCGCTGTCGAAGAACTCCAAGCCGTGTCAATATTTAGAAAGACTCCGGGAATTCGAGTCGCTGCCAGGGAACGGTTACGCAGGTTGTGTGCCCGTCGTTGTGTTGTTCGCACGCGATGGGCCCGGCCCCCTCGACGTGCAGGATGACTTCGCTCGGCCAGCCTGCAACGGTGAAGCTGATTCCCTGTACGGTACGGGCCGTAAGGCGCGGTGCGAGAGGGCAGGCTTTGGAGCTTTGGGTCAGGTGGATTATCAATTTCGCACCGCACTGTTCGAAGGAGTATTCCAGCGAATCTCTGACGGCCAGGAAGTCCAACATGCGGGCAGTGGTTGTAACCAAGACGCGCCGGCTCTGGTGGGCTCGTGCCAGCCTGCGAAAGCCTGCGACCGCCAGCGGCGGCAGTGGCGAGCCATGGCCAAGCGTTTTTCCAAGGTGGGTATAAAGGATGCAAATACCTTGGCGCTGGGTAAGTCGGCTTAGCATGGTCGTCGTCAGCACCAGCCCAATGCCCTCGCCCGTCTCGCACGAGCTGACTCCACCCCAGTGCGGGTTCTCGCGGAGGAACTCGTAGATGGGCTGGCCGTCTCGCAGTTGGCTTGTTCGCAGAACGCGATTGGCCCCATGCATGGCGTACTTGCAATTGCCCCAGCGGGCCAGTACTTCCTTGGTCATTTCCTTGCCGATCGTCCGCGCCGAGGCGAACGGATGTCGCGACACCCATACCCCTTCGAGATTGGTGGGCACGTCCTGGCCGATCACGCTGGTGACCCGGCCTCGCCAGACGTAACGGATTCCGTGGGCGACCGTCAGGTCGGCGTGATAGGCAGGGTGGCCCGTCAGGTCGCCATAGCCGCAGGTTACGTCTGCGCCGAAGTTGCTGGGCGCGACGGAATGGTCGACCCACACGCTCAGGTGACAATCGTGGCGCTGGAGTTCATCCAGCGCCAGCTTCGCATCGTCCCGGCTGGTGGCCAGATCGCCGAAGGAATGGAGACAATCCACGTGCCCGCTGCGGATCAGCGTGCGAAACATTTCGCGCCCGGCCGAGTCGGTGTTCCAATACGACAGTTGGCCGGGTGGCATGTCGAAATAAATCGAGTTGCCCACTTCCAGGCCTACCCCTTGTCCCATCGACGTGGATGCGGTGGTGTTGAGGAATTGCATCACGTCGAAATAAGATTGGCGATCCGGCGTCCGGTCGAGGTCGCTGCAGACGGCCAGCATCGACCGGTAGGGGTGCGGGATGCGATGAAGCTCAACCTGCAATCCCTGTGAAAGTGGTTCGGTAACGATAGTCATAAATAGCCTCTTGATAGACTTGGTAGGTTCGCCGGGCCACCACGGCCGGGTGAAAGCGATCTCTGGCGATTTGCCGAGCCCTTTCGGACATGCTGCATCGCATTTCATCGTTGCCCAACAGTTGCTGCATCCGGCGAACGATGTCCTGCGGGTTGGTGGGATCGACCAGGAAACCGGTCTCGCCGTGGCTGACCATGTAGGGCATGCCGCAACGGTCCGATGTGATCACGGGAACGCCGGCGGCCATCGCTTCTTCCACGCCGAGCGGAGAGTTTTCTTCCAGAGAAACCAGTACGAATGCCGACGCTCCGGACAATTCCCGGCAGACTTCTTTTTGAGGAATGCAGCCGAGCATTTTCACCGAGCCTCCGATGTGATGATCGCGAATGCACTGGCGGACCTTCTCGAAATAGTCGTCCTGGTTGGCAGCGCCGGCCAGGTGCAACTCCGATGCAATGCCCATTTGTTTCAGGCGTGCGTATGCCCGGACAAGCGCCAGCGTGTTTTTGCGCGGCGAGATCCAGGCGGCCGTGAAAATTCGCCCCTTGCGCTCGTGGCGAACAACGTCGAAGAATTGCTCGCTGATCGGATTGTCGATGTCGTGGATCCGCCCTTTGCACACGCCGCGTAGCCTTTCGCGGACATAAGGGCTGATGGAGATGATGTGCGGCTGGTCGGCCCAGCCGGCCATCTCCACGCGCCTCCACAGTTGCGATCGCAGCCGGGGGAACCGATGGTCGGACAGCCGCGTGTCGGCGTGGATGAACCCGTGGATGGTGAACACACGAGGGATATGCAGCCCCTTGACCATCAGTCCGTAGACGTCGTGTGCGTGAATGACGTCCGGGTTCAGTGCGGCGATGAGACGTTTGATGTCTCGCCGGCCCCGGCCGACGGCGAACGGAAGCATTTTCCCCGATTGCCGCAGGCGATGTATTGTCACGCCGTTCCATCTTCTGTTCGTCGGCGTTGCACAGTGCGGGTCGGTGGTGACGACGTGAATTTCCATGTCTTTGATCTCGGCCAACGCGCGGACGAGGTTTACGCTGACCGCTTCCACACCACCTCGCGGCGATAGCGGGTCGGCCGGAAATCGTGTTACGATGACTGCTTTCATGGCGATGTTCTTTCCTCGGCTTCTACGGCTCCGACCAACTCCAGGAACAGACGTTCGAATTGCGGCACGACCGCCTGCGGTGCATGATAACGAAGGTAATACTGACGCGCCCGGCGCGACGCATGGCGATGGTGGTCGCGACTGGTCAACAAAAGCTCGATATCGGCAACGATGTCGCCAACGGTTTGGCAAACCGTGCCGAGCTTGTGTTGCGCGATCACGCCGTCCGGGTCGAACGTCGATACGACCGGCAGGCCGTGCGACCAAGCCTCGATCAGCGTATTGGGGAAGCCTTCGATCCGGCTGGTGCACAACAGCGTTGCGGCGCGGGAGTAATACTGGCCGATCATGGAATGTCGCGCCTTGCCGTGCAGGTGAACGTTGGGCGCTTTCTCCGCGCGGGTTCGCAATTGGCGTGCGTAGTCCGACGAGGCAACACCATCGCCAACGACGTCAAACGTGAATTGCGGCAGCTTGGCCGCGGCGTCCAGAAGCATCTCCATTCTTTTGTCTGGCGAGATGCGGCCGACCCAAAGAACTCGCCCGCAAGCAGAGTGATTAGCAGCGGTCGCGGAGCGATTGGGCTTGAAGTCTTCCCCGCAATTGCGAATGACGATGGCGCGGACTCCGAAGTTTTTTTCCAGCAGTTGCTGCTGGAGTTGAGTCTGTGCGATGATGCGGTCTGCCCGCGTGAGCCCGTATCGGTAGAAAGGTTTTTCGTGTGACGGGCAGTGGGGCAGGTGCTTGAGGCAATCGGCGTCGCTGGCGACGGAGAAAACGAACTTCCGGTCGTGCTGTCGACAGAAGGCAGCTACCAGGCCGGTCGCCGAATCGCTGGTGCGTTGAAAGTAGATGTCCGCGTCGCATCGCTGCATGGCCCGCCATAGCGACGTCAGGCGAGGATGCAGACAACGGAGCCCGCGCATGCCTTCCGATCTGCCGGCGGCTTTGAAGACGCGTATTCCGTCGATGCGGATCGCATCGGGCTGGCCGTGATCGTTGGCGATGAACGACACGTCGTATCCGCGATCGACCAGTTTGCGTGCGATCAGGGTCTGCTGAAGCTCGGCCCCACCGACGTGCGGGTCGATCTCGCCGTTGAGTGCGGCCAATGCATCGGGGGCCACGAAGCAGATCGTCGGCTTGCATGGATGTTCAGGAAGTAATGTCATGGATAGTTTCAGGACTGTTGTTGGCTGGGGTCCGGCATTCGTTTTCGTCCGGCAGCCAGGGCCAAAAGATTGGTTGTGATGGTTCGACTGCGTTGGACGGCAGCACGTAGGGCGGGGCTTTTTTTCAGTGTGGCGCGCAGGCGTGGCCCGCCGTAATAGGCGGCCGCGGATCGCAGGCTGCGGCGATATATCCTCAGTCGCCCCAGCCGCTCGACGTCGCTCGCCCAGCGGAGCTTCCATTGGGAGGGGCGGCCAAGGTGATAGCCGGCGATTCCACCCTGTTCGATTTCATGCTGCAGGATATTCAGCCGAAGAACCTGGCTCGGCGAACATCGGGACCACTCAGGGTCGTAGCTTTCTTTCAACGCGTCGATCTTGCCCTGGGCGCGGATGCAGTATTCAAACGCGATCATCCGCCCATCGAGGCGAAGCACATAGATCGCCAGACGCCCGGCTGCGGACATCTCTTTTGCCAACTCGTGATAAAACTGTTTCGTGACCGGGTTGGATAGGATGGTCGTTCCGGATTGGCTCTTCCAGCCTCGCGTTTCGAGTTCCATACACTCGTCGACCAACTCGGACAGGCGGTCGCCGCCGTGGTTGATCTCGAAGGTGAGCTTGCCCGCTTTTTCCAAGATGCGCCGTCGCCTTCGAATGTTGCCGATCACTTTTTTGGGAAACGTTTTGACGAATTCTTCCCACGGGGAGAACAACTTAATGAATGCGTCTGCGCCGACATCGTCCCACCAGACGGAAACCGGCCGGGTCGCTGTCGCGTCGAGAAGCGCCGTTCGCAGCGGCCCGTCCGACCGCACTCGCATCAGGTCGATCACTTCGGCCGAGCGGAGGAGGTGGTCGATTATTTCGCCTCCGGCGTCGGGTCGGCCATCAGCCAGTGCGCACATCCAATAGGGCGTGTGCCCCTTGTTCATCACTCCTTTCCAGGTCCGCAGAACCGTCCCCTGGCGTTGAAACGGCAAGACGGCCGTCAGTTCGTCACCGTCATAGAGGCAGTGCAGCGACAGGTCTTCGTCCATTTCGCCGAACGCCCGCCAGAAGCACCGCATCCAGATCGCATCTGCGGTCGGCGAGAGCTTGCTCGAATGGGCCAGTCGGTTCCATTGCTCGGCGAGGCGATCTATCCCCGCCAGGCCATGCTCGACTTGCCATCGCCAGCAGGGCGGTTTTGGGATTGAATATTCGCTCACAGTGGCCTCGTTGAAATATTGAGATAGACTCTGGATGCACCAAGTGCCCGCATCCTCAGGCGGACATGGCTTTCTGCATTTGTCGCAGTTTCTTTCTGACAGATGGATAGCGATCGCGTGACATTCGGCGGAAACATTGCCCGGAGGTTGTAAGTTGGGCGATCGGATGGACGCTGCCGGACTGAAGCATGCCGACCGCCTCGACCATCATCCTGGCCGCGAGATCGTCCAGTTTTTCGCCAAGGCTCGTCAGCGTGTCCGATCGGGTAAGAGGCTGTTGTCGTCGAAGGAGAAGCTCTCCGGTGTCCACTCCTTTGTCGAGCATGTGCACCGTCACGCCGACCGGGTCGTCGTTCAGGAGCGACCAGTGCATGGTGCTCTCGCCGCGATATTTCGGCAGCAGCCCCGGGTGGGCATTGATCAGGCCTACCTTGGGGATGACGAGGATATGCTCCTTGAGAATTCTCGCACCCCCGATTACGACCAGGTCTGGCTGCAGTTCACGGAGGATTCTTTCGGTTCGCCAGTCGTTGAAATTGTCCACGGTGTAGACTTTCGGGCTGAACTGGAGATAGAACGTGTCCGATTTCCACGCCAGCGATTGGCGCGCCCTGGTCTTGAGGAAACCCCAATTGTCGCTCAGTCGATCATAGATTCGATCGAAGTGTCCTTCGCTGAAATACTGGAGGAACCGGCGGAATTTCCTGCCGAATACCTGCACGGTCGCCGGCTGATGGGCGGGGGGTGATTCGATGATCACGGCGTCGACGGCGATGTTCGCCTCGTGGAGGGCCTGGACGATGCAGGCGCCGCGACGGTTCTTATTGGTGAAGAATACGATTTTCATGGTTTGGTGTTTAACGGGTGGACGAGTTGGGCATCTGTGTGAGTGCCCAGTGGGGACGCATAGAGCTTATCTATTCCGTTTCGCATTCGAGACAACTCGTGGCTGGCGACCCGCCAATTGTGTTTCACGTTCATTTCCGGCAGCGGATACCCGGTCGGATGGAACGATACCCCTGCTCCGCGGATGAAATTCATGGTCTGACGAACTTCCCTTTGTGGATTTGAACAAAGATCTTCATAGCGAATCGAAAGTTTATTGTTCGGCTTGATGTTGCGCAATCCGTCCAGGATGTCGCATTCGGTGCAGTAGACCTGCTGGCATACCTGATCGAGGTAGGGGTTGTTCTTGATGGTTTCGTAAGCTCTTGGGCGATATCCCCACCAGACCTGCTCGCGTGGAAGCGAGTTGATTTTGCGGGGCGAAAGGCGTCTGGCCGTCAGGAGAGACTGGGCCGCCTCAAGTGGGTCGCGGCGGATCCATACGAACAGGCAATCCGGGAAGACTTTGTTCAGCAGGGGAATTCGTCCACTGTGGTGAGGGTCTTTGTTGACGAACGGCCCATCGAGCATGCATTCGAGTGCGGCGATAGTTCCGCGCGCCTGGTCCTGTGCCGCGCTCGCGATGTAAGCGCCTCCCTGTTGCGTCCAGCGGAACCATTGTTGCCAAACTGCATATCCTTCGCTTGGTCCGGCGCGATGTTTGGTGTGGCCGTAGCGGCTCGTAAAATCGCTGTGATGCTTGCGGATCTCGTCGCGGATAAGTCGGGTGGCCGCAACCGGCGAGGCCGGGAACGACTCGGCGAAGTTGCAGATGTACGAAGTTCGCAATTGGCTGGTCACGAGTTGATAGGCTACGGTGGTTCCAGCCCGCGGCGCGCCGACGATGAACGTCGGCGGATACGACGGCAGGTGCCCGCTGTTGACGAGGGCGGACTCGTGCGCCTTGAGCACCGGCTTGAGTGCCGCTCGCGCAAGGCGAAACAGAGTTTTTTTACAAGTCATTGCGCACCAATTAATTCAGTCGTAGGAACGACCTTCGCAGGCCGGCCGACCTTGATTGATAAATCTTCCGGTGGGCCAGAATTGCTTCCAGAACAGCATGCTATTCTTTCTGGATTTTCGGCCGATGAGCAGATCTGCGCCGTACCTTCGTTTGGCTCTCCAGCGTCTCTTGTGTTCGGCGAACCCGGCCAGGAAGTCGTATTCTGAGATCCCCTCTGCGATGAAGCTTTTGATTGCATGAGATCGCAGATAGTTGCCCGCCCCCGGCATGTCGACGATGTCGCAGCCTTCCTGAATGCAGTACATTCGATTGTCGAAGGCGTATCCGAACTGCACCGCTTTGTAGTCGCCGTTCAATCTCAGGGCGAACAATCGCAGCCAGCCGAGTTCCATCGCCTTCGGCGCGAACCGCCGATAGAATCGCTCCATTGGCGGTTTTCTGACGAAGCTTCCGGCCTGTCCGACGCTTTCCCATCGCTTGCGGTGCAGGTCAAACAACGCATCGAGAAATTCCGGCACTTCGTCGACGGTTTCACAGCGAGCGATGTGCAGGTCGGTTCTCCCGGCCAGGTTCTTCCGCTGCCGCTTCAAATTAGATCGCGTGGAAGGTGAAAACGACGCCGCCAGTTCCTCGTAGGACTCGGGCAGGGCAATCGCCGAGAACACCCGCTGCCTCGCACTAATGTGGGGCAGGCGTGAGCCCAGATCTTCCTGCAGTCTCGCCATGCCTCCCGTCCAGTCGGCTACGTTGGGCAGCCACAGGCAGTCCCACGCATCGGCGCGAGATAGCAGAGCCTCAAGAACCTCCGTTATCGCCGGGCGATCGTAGCCGTTGCGTATCATCAGGTCCGGGTAATCCGACCCGCACAGGCAGTCACCGAGCACTCGCAGGCAGCGATATTTTATCATGCCCATCAAGTGAAGTTCGCTGATGTAAAACGGCGCGAGGGCGACCAGTTTATCGCCGGGCGCTCGAACCGCGACGACCAGCAGTGGCGCGTCGGGATATATTTCATCCAGCCAGGTCGATATCCATTCCCACGTGAGGAATATATTGTTCGCTTCCGAGTCGGCCAGAAGTTCATTCCAGCCGGCGGCGCAGGATTGCAGTTCGTCTCGACTGGTGATTATTGAAGTCGACAGGCCTGACCGCGCCTTTCGACCGGCCTGGCTTTGAACTACTGACTGGTTCGGATGTTTCGACAATTCGTTATCCCCCTGTTACGGAGTACTGGTTCATCGTCAAGTTTACTTGCCGGCAGCGGCGAACGGACTGGTTGCCCGCGAAAGCGATTGGGAAAGCCCGGTGACCCGAGCCAGTAGATCCGCGGGCGACATCGCTCGCCTGGAGATGCCGATTCGCGGAAGCATCATGGGCGGGTCTTCCATACAGGCCAGTCTGTCGTCCGTAGTCACCGCGTAGCGATAGCCGGCCCGCCTGACTGCCTGCGCCGAGACGAGTGTGTATTCGCCTCGCGGGTAGGCCAATGACAGACAGGGACGGCCTGTGTGGATTTCGATTTGTTTTTTTGACTGTTCGAGCTCCACGGTGAGTTCTTCTTCGTCCAGATCGCCGAGCAGATGATGCCCCACGGTGTGGCTGCCGAATTCGGCGCCTTCCTCCTGCATGGCCTGGACATCGCTCCAACTCATCAGCCTGGCCCATGGGTTGGAGCCCAGGCCGTCGACTAACCGCGATTCGATCAGTTTTTCGATGCGGTCTACGATTTGCCCTGCGCCTTTCCAGCCCAGGCGGAGGCAGGCTTTTTTCAGTTTCCAATACAATATGGTCGCGCCAGTGCGATCGCCGTCCATCAGGCGGTAAACGCGTTCGCCGATTTGGAGGCTGATAGGTTCGCATGGGAGGTTTCGTATCGCATAGTCCAGGCGGTCGGCCCAGAACAATCGCTCGGTATCGATGTATCCGGTCGGCAGGAAAAACGTCGCCGTCGCCCCATATTGTCTCAGAATCGGCCAGACGACCGTTGCATTACATTCATAGGCATCATCGAAGGTCAACACCATGGTATGGCCTTCGATGGGCTTTTTTTCGGCCAGCATATTGGCCGCATCGCTCAGTGATATGAATTGGAATTGTTTTGCGAGCGTTTCGATGTATTCGCTGAATGCAGTGGAAGACAAGCGAAATCGCAACGGGCGGCAGTCGGCCTCGATGGTTTCTCCCACGACCCCATGAAACATAAGGATCGGTATCCTGCCACGATGGACGTGCCGCCACAGGCCTATCAGGCCGAGTCGATTTGCTGCGTTTAATGCCATTTCTCTTGTTTGCATTGATTGTCCTCTCTGCTAAGCGGTCGCAGATAAGTCCTGCGAAGTCTGGGGTGGTGGGGCTCGGAGTCCCACCACCTGTTGATCGTCTTCATACGCGGTGGGACAGGAGCCCCACCGCGCCAATTTTATGTAAGATCGCTTAGTACCCGTCAAGGCGCCCCGACGATTTGGTTTGCAGCCACCCATAGGGGCATTTCTGTCCTGGCGGCATGTTCGAACAAGCGATAGTGTCGTGATTGCATCGCCTGGTGCCCATAGTGGCTGATATCTCGCAGGACGCGCGAGAGAATGGTCCAAAGCAGTCCGCAGGCAAGCGTCCCTGCCGGCATATTCGTTTGTTCACGGAATACCCTCGCCGCGTGACGCAGACGAAGCGCATATCGATGGTCTCCGGAGAACTGTGCGAGCACGCAACGCATCTCGCTGTGAGGATCGGCTGTTTCAGCCAGGGCGAAGGCGCTGCTCAACTCGAAGGCCCAGAAATCCTGCCAGGCGACACCGCGGAGTTCAGCCCACTCCCAATCGGTGACAAAAACCGACTTGGAAGACAGTAGGATGTTGCCCGGAGTGAAGTCGCCATGCACGGGAACGCGCGGCACGGGCGGAGTCGGCATCCCGGCCGCCTCGGCCAGCCAGATTTTCCCGTAGCGAACCACGTGACTGTCGACCTTCGAGCAGTCCGCGAGTTGCTTGAGAAGCGACCGGGTTTGTTCGAGCGGACACGCCAGATCATCCTGCGATTGGGCGGAGTCGTGTAACTTCGCAAGCCAGCGGATGATTCGCTCGTGTTTCTCGGCGGAGTTCAGGCAGTCGCGGCTGCTCTTGCCATGGAAGAATCGCTCTGCCAGCACCGGCCAGCCGTTTATTTCCAGATAGTGAAAATCGCCGTGTCGGTTCAGTCGATCGAGTTTAGTTGCGATGGTGGCGAAGATATGCTTTTCCCTCGTCAGCCATTCGGCGCCTTCACGAAACCGTGGAATTTTGACAATAGCCAGGGGATCGTGAGTTTTATCGTGTAGCAACACCCATCGCGTGCGAGTCCGCTGGATGTACCTGTTCTCCGACGAAAGGAGGGTGAGCGGGCGATCCCATCGCAAGGCATTTGCGGGCGAGACGGGCAGATCGAGCGATCGCAGGACGTGGCACACCTTTTCGATCATGGCCGAGCCTCGCCGCCCCTCGGCTCGCGCGACGACGGCAGCACCGGAAGTGACAAGCCTGGTCGCACCGCACGCGCCGGCAGTCCGCAGCACGGCCCGTTTGATCGAACCAACGACCGATTGTGAGGACCGCCGCTGGATGAAGAAACGAAACGCGGCCCGGTTGTCGGTGCGGGCGCTTTGGAAGGGTTCGGACCACCCCGGCCAGATCCAGTACCTTTCGGTATCCATGAAGCCGGCCTTCTGGAATATCTTTCTGCCGCTTTGAAGCAGAAGCTCGGCAGAACCGTTGACTTGCCTGGTTGGTCGAGTCGGACCGGTCAGGTACAGGCTGCCTCCAGGTTTGAGCAATTTTCGCAGACGCGAAAGCCAGTCGATCAGGTCGAGTTCCTTACGCACCATCGAAAGGGCGCGATTGAGATCGGCTATGGTGATCAGATCAAAAGAGTTCGGCCGAAATGGCGGCGAGATCCACTTTGAGTTGACAACCAGAATATTCGATGCGTTTGACTGTTTGCGGCGGAGTTGCTGGAACTGGGCCATATCGGGATCGGCTTCGAGCGAGCAGACTTGTTCAACCTGGTGTCGCAGGCAGAACGCCATCGCTCCCCATCCGCTGGCCAGGTCCAACGCACGCATCTTGGGGCGCAGGGCGACCTGAAAGATCCAGTCGCCCCAGCCCTTGCCGAGAATCCGCTTGGCCTGATCGGAGCCTATGTTTTCTCTGGCGTTCATGACCGCCTGCATCCAGCCTTCCTGCCGGGCGCAGCTCAAGACCGACCGCACCTGCTCGCCAGTAATATCCCGGTACCGGCTCGCAGCCGGGTCTATGCTCACCATCCCAGGCAACGATCGGTACTTGGCGTCGCAGGCGGGGCAGGCCCAGAGATCTTTGGCGGGTTGGAGATGCGAGCCGCACTTGGAGCATATGACCACTCGCGCGAACGGAACGCTCACGCCAGCGGAGGGGCCTGGGACGACGGATTGTATTGTCTTGGTCTGACTCATAATTTAGGCCCGCGCCTTGGCTCTGGCGCCAAGTTTTAGCAGGAACCTTTCGGAAAGTTGGCGCTTGAGTGACGGCGGGAGGGCTTGGCGCCAATACAGCGGCGCAAGAACCACCACACCCCCAGCTCCGGCAGCGAGAATGGCTGTAGCAGGCCGATCGGCCAGGAAACGATCAATCAACAGAAGACATAGCGCGTAGGGAATGGCACAAAGCACCGGACCGGCCAAAGACTGCCGGACATAGCGACGCAGGGATAGCTTCGTTTGTCGGCAGGCGCATATGGGCACGTAAATACCGTAAACCGCCGTAACCGACGCGGTGACCATAAGGGCCGCACCGTTCAGCCCCCAGCCCAGATATTTCAGGGCGACGACCAACATCGGAAGGACGCAGAGCGTTGAAATGGCGCCGGCAATTGCGGGCCGGCCGTGTGCGTTCAGGCCGGAAAGCACGTTTCGCGCCGGCCTCTCGATCATCAACGACAGATGACCGACCGCCAGGATCGCGAGCACGGAACTCTTCGCGCCGTAGGCCGGACCCATCCAGAACACGAGAATCGGCCCGCCGAGAATCGCCAATGTCAGAACGATCGGCAGGGCGATGTAGGCGCTGTAGCGGGTCGAGCGGATCAGCAGGCCCTGAATCTCCTCGTGTCGCCCCGTCGCCTGAAGCGAACTGGTCGTTGGGGTCAGCACGTGAGACAGTCGCACGATCAAACTCAACGAGCTTCGCACCAGGCTGTACGGACGCGAGAAAATCGCAAGCGACGCCGGGCCGAGATACACGACAATCAGAACGCTTGCGGTTTGGCTGAGGATCATGCGCGATGTGCTGAGCACGAAGTTCTTGCCGCCAAAACCCAGCATCCGTCGCGCTTGGCGCCGGCTTGAATGCCTCAGCCGAATACGCAACTCCGGATAGATGCGGTAAGCTGCAATGCACATCGCCAGTCCGCTGACAGTTTCTCCGATCAACGTTATGGTCGCCATTGTCCGAAGCCCATAGCCCGCCAACAGGGCGACAATCATACCCGTCATGGTCAACAGATGGCCGGCCGAGAGAATCACGGTTTTGATAACCCAGCGGTGGCAGCCAGACAGTATCCCAGCGAACACAGCGAAGCCCATTTGTGCAGCCAGGGAAGCGCCGAGCATGAAGATGACCCATCGTGCGTCACCGACGAAGTCTTGCAGCTGTTCGCTGAGCAGGCTCGGCGCGATGATGGTTGCAGCCACGGTCAGCGCAAGCACCACCACCGCGACGAATATCAGCAGTATGCAAGCGGAACTGGCGACTGCCCGCACGCCGTCCGTGTCGCCGACCGCCCGATGTTTCGCAACAAAGCGATTGACCGACGCCACCACGCCCAACTGCATCAGGCTGAAATAATGAATCATCGCCCAGCCGAAGTCCCATACGCCCAGCGCGGTCGCGCCGATGCTGCGATCGATCAGCCTCGGCAGCAAAAACCCGGTGACGATAAAGACCATGTACCCGGCCCAACTGGCCAGAACATTTCGCACCATGTGCCTTTGACCTGTCAGGTCTTCGTCGACTGCTTCGGCTTGTGTTTTTAGTGGTTCCATAGAATCAGTCATATCCATGCGCTTGGTTCAATTCGCCGGCGACATCGTTGAACTCGCGGAGTTCGGCGGGCGTAAGCACTGTCTTCCAATGCTCATCCAGGCGTATCTTGGACGAGCCGTTCAGCCGCATGCCGTTGCCTCGGATGTGGTGCTCGGCGGTGCGGAAATCCAGCGTGGCCCGGCCCGGGTCGAGCCGGAGAAACTCATAAATGCCCGCCATCGTTGCAGCCGGGTCGCGGCAGAGATCTTCGTGCCTCACCGACAGCCAGTCAGCCGGATGGAATCGGGTGCGCATTCGTCGACATTCTTCGTGAGTCAATCGCCACTCGGCCGATGCTTCGCGTATGGAAACGCCGTTGTGTTTGCGGTGCGAACAGGCCACGCCGCGTCCGTCTCGAATGAGGTGAATCACCTTGATTCGCCACAGGTCGGCCTGCTGAAGATAGAGCAGGCGGATCGGATTTTTCGAGCAGTCCAGAAACACCTCGCCGCACTGCAGGCTGCGGACGGCTTCGATCACGGAACGATTCTTGCTCAGGACCCGTTCGTAATGTTCGCTTAGCGAAGGCAGCAGGCGCATCGCCAATTGTCTGCAGGTTTCGAATCGCGGGCCGCGAACGCTTGCCTGTAGAATTCGGTCATGAAGCGCCGAGCCGTTCGCGCGAAAATGCGTGCCGAAGTCGTTAAGATCGAACGAAACGTTCCGATCGCCCAACTCGCATATCAACTTTTTCCAGAAGCTGCAATCGCGCAGCATCTCGCCACAGGAGCAAGAGTATTCGGCCGGGTCGATTTTCACCGAGCCTTTCAACTCGCCGATGGTGCTGATGTCTGGATGCGCGTTGAGCAACATCGCCAGCAGAGTCGATCCGGAATAGCTGGACGAAGCGATGTACACCAAGTCTGGTTTTTGGGAAGTATCAATCATGTGTTTGAGGAATACTCTCTTGCTGGGACCGCTCGGCGACTGCGAGGGGGCTCAACCCGGTTGCGAGCGGCGAGCCTGGCCGTGGCGCGAGCGGCCAGCTTGGCCCGTTCGCACATCACCCGCAAGCCCATGCCGATCACGCACCACATTCCAAAGTCGCCCTCCCTGGGGAAGAACGATTGGCTGCCCAGTCCGGCGACCAGGTGGCTGACGACGATCGCCAAAACCAGCCCGCCCGTACACGCACTGATCGGGTCGCGCATGCGGAACAGTTGCGCCGCCGAATACACCATCATCCCAAAGAAGATCATCACCACCGTCAGTCCCACCAGGCCGCTTTCCAGCGAAAGGTCCAGGTATGCGTTATGGGCGTGTGCGACGGCTTCGCCTTCGCCGGCCGTGTTGTACAGCTTGTTGGTCAGGCCGGTTCGTCGCATTGCCTCTTTGCCGTGTCCGATCATGGGCGACTGGCCGATTTTCTTGATTACATGAGGCCAGATCAGGTTCCGCCCGGAGGTCATTAGGTATTCGCTTTCACCGGTGACGTCGCTGCCGCCAAAACCCATCGTGATTCGATCGAATGCAGCCGGGGACATGTAGAAAAGGATTAGCGGCACGATCGGCGCGATCAGCAGCGACCGCTTCCAGCGGAGAACGCACATCAGTCCGCCTACGGCAAACCAGGCGGCAAACCCGGCCCGGCTGCCCACGAACAACTGCGCCAGCGTGATCCCAGCGAACGTGCCGTACAGCACCAACAAATGAAACTTTTTGCCTTTGAACAGCATCGTTACGGCAAGCGCAGCCCAGGCGCCTCCGGCGAACACCTTGCCCAGCAGTCCAGGCCCCAGCCCCATGTCATCGACGAGTTGCTCGCGAATTTTCATGCTCCCGCCGCCGGTCAGGGCGCTCCAGGGCATGTATCTGACGACCTGAATCGCCATCAGCAGGTACATCAGGCAGATTGCTATTGCGACTTTGCGCAGCCGCTTGCGAGTCCGGCAGCCGTCGAAGATCAACAACCCCGGAATCACCCATTTGAGCGTGTTGATCAGGTGTTCGCTGATCAGATCCACGGGGCCGTAGCCGTATTTTTCCAGCGCGCCGCGATCGAAGAGCATCCGGAGGAAGGCCACGAAAAAAACGGCCAGGTACGCCAGGAGCATGAAGGTGACGTTCTGGGACAAGTCCCATTTCAACCCTTCTATTTTTCGATGTGTCCACCAGGACAGGAACACGTTGAGAAATACCAAATTCCACGGATTCAGCCCCTGCACGCCCATTGTCATCGAGGGCATGGACGGGTGGTCGATGATCGCCATAAGGATGATCATCCCGCACAGGGAGTCGAACCAATTCACCCATGCGTAGATCGCCAGGACGGCGGCCAGGAAGTAGGCTAGATAGGTCAGCATTCGTTAGTCAGGCAGTGATTCGATGTTGCGGCAATATCGCAACGTCTTGGAAGGGCTCGGCGGTGTCTTTCTCGACGATTTGGACTTTGGCTTGTTGCCATGCGTGAAGAATCCACCCCATGTGATATGGACGGGTTTCAAAGTCGATACGATTCGGCCGAAAAGCGAAGTCGACCCCCGGCGCCCGCAACGTCGGGTGTATTCTACTGACGGCAGCCTGCACGCCGCGAACGAGCTTGCCCGGCTCGCGTCGAGCGACCTTTCGCCAGATAAAGTCGGCTTTTGAATCGATCAGGGAACCGTTGATTTCAGGCGCGTGTTCCAGCCAGGCCAGGCCGCGCCGGATCGCCTCGGAGTAATCGCCTCCGCCAGATTGGGCGAGGGCCTCCAGCGCCATGGGGGCCATGCTGTCCTGATGGACCGCGTAGACAGGATACGGCTCGATGATTTTTCCCGACCTCACATCGTAGTGCCACCACCACTGTCCCTCCGGCGATTGCAGCCGGCAGATTTGTCGGGCGCATCGCTTGGCGGTCCACAGCGCTTCGATCTGGCCGCATGCCCGGCTGTAGTATGACAACGCAAGTATTGGGTACACCTGATCGGCGAAGCAACTGACGTGCCCTCGCAATCGAGGTCGCCACGCACCTGCCGGCCAGTGCGGGAACAGCCCCGATGTCGTTTCAAACGACGCCAGCAGCCTGCCGGCAATCGCAGCGGCCATTCGACGATTGGCGGGCTTGGTTGCGGGCAAGCACAGGGCGGTCAAAGCCCATGCGATTTCGACCGTTCGCCAGTTGCCGCCGTGCGGCTCGAGGGACAGTAATCGGTGCAGAGCGCGTGGCCACGTGGGGCGTTTCAACGCCCTGGCCGCCCAGAGCGTCAGTGCCGCCTCGCCCATATCTTCCGTGACTTCCAGGTCTTCCATCAGCCTGTCGCACACCTCGGCCGGGTCTTGGCCATGAAGCACCCATCGGCTTTCTTTCGACTCCAGCCCGGCCAGGCCAATCAGGGCAATGGCGGTGTAGCGACGGCTGAACCCTTCCCGCGTGATGCCGTTTTCACTCCGACGGAGGCGGAATACGAATCGCCCCGAGTCTGGAAGAAACATTTTTCGCAATGCTCGCAGCGCGATGGCGCGCAGCATCGAGACGGCCCGATCCGAAGATGTCGCAGATTTGCTCATGATTATTCTTTCGGTGCGTATTCGTACATGTGCGCGCGTTTGTAGTAGCGATGCGGGCGCGTGCCGACCAGCACCGTTCCCCATAGGTTGGCCCCAGCCGAGGTCAGGTACGACACGGCGTCGATGGCGTCGGCCCGTCGCGTTCGCTGTGCCCATGCGACGAGAATCGTACCGTCGGCTTGGCGCGCGAGGATCCGTGCATCGGCGACCGGCAGCACGGGCGGGCTGTCCAGCAGTACGACATCGTAGTCCTTTCGCCATTTGTTGATGGCGGATGAGAAAAGTCCGTTACTGATAAACTCCGGATCGACGCTGTGATCGGTCGCTCCGCCCGGCAGTACGCTCAGCCGCGGGATGCCCGTTGTGACGATCCAGTCGTTACCGTCTTCGCCCCGGCTCAGTGCGTCGATGAATCCGGTGCGAGCATAGATGCCCAGTTGCGCCGAGACGGAAGGATTACGCAGATCGGCGTCCACCAGCAGCACCCGCTTGCCGCACCGGGCCAGGCTCTGGGCGAGCATTACCGCGACGGTGGTCTTGCCTTCGCCGGGGCCAGGACTGGTAATCAGCACGACGCTGCCGGGGATTTCCTCGATTCGCCGAAGCAGCGGGGTGCGGATCATGCGGATGCCCTCATTGAGGAACGGATCGTTCAGCACGGTTCCGTTCCGACTGGAGGCCGCTCGCGGCAGCAAGCCGAGGAACGATATTCCGCACGAGCTGGCTAGTTCACTCGCCCGGTCGAGGGGCGGGTCGGCCTTGGCTTTCATGAACGCCGCACCGAATCCGGATGCGACCGAGACGAATAACGCCAGGGCCGACAAAAACAGCCGGCGATCCCGAGCCCGAGCGGTCGGCACGATTGCACGGGAGAGAATCTCCGCTGAATCGGGCACTTTTCGTTCGATGGTTTTCTGTTCCAGGCGGATGCGCACCGCTTCCAGCAGTTGCTTTTTCTGATCGACACCTCGCTGTTCCTTGGCGAAAATTTCCGCTTTTTTGAAAGTGTCATCCCAGGTTTCGCGAAGTTTGGTCAGATCCTTCTCCATTACGTTCTCTTCATACTTCAGCAATTCGATCTGCCAGTTCGTCGCGCCCAGTTCCTGGCCGGTGCTGCGAGGGGCGTAGCTGGCGCGAAGTTCCTGGGCAAGGCTTCGCGGGGCGTATGCGAACAGGCGAACCTGCCATTTGTTCGCTTCGGACAATGGTGAAGTGACGGGGCCTTGCGAAACACCCGACGTATTGAATCGCCGCTGGCTGTCGAGCAGGCTTTCATGCTGGTGAAGGAGTTTCTCCGCGAACTTCACTCCCTTGGCCATCGCGATGCGTTTGGGGTGAGACTGGCCGAACTGGCCTCCCTCGACCTCAAACAGGTGCTTGGCGATCTGCATGTTGCCATGCAGACGTCTCCATTCCGCATCGTCCTGATAGTTGGGATGAACTTCTTCGACCTCGGCCTGGTTGGCCGAGGAATTCGCATTCCTGGCGGGCGCTTTCAGGCGCTTTTCGAGTTGTTCTTTTCTCCACTCGGCCGTGGTGAGAATTCGCTTGCGGGATTCCATCTCGGCTTCCAATTCGTCCAGGCGAAGCCGCTTACGAGAGACCAGCACATGCGCGTCGTTCGTGCCCAGTTCCTTTCGCAACCCGGCAAGATTGTTTTCGCGTTGATCGATTTCCTTGGTGATGCTCTCGTATTCCATGACGAGTTGCTTCATCAACTTGTCGTCGTCTTCATCCATGAGTCTGCCGATCTTGCCGATGTATTCGTCCAGGAGGGCATTGACGATCAGCGCGCCGTCTTGCGGCATGGTAGTTTTCATCATGACGTCGATCAGTTCCGTGCCGCGCTGGCGGGTGACGAACAGGTCCGCCTGGAGGCGCTCCAATCTGGACTTCGGGCTCAGCCGCCAGAACGGGTCAGTCTGGTTGTACCATTGCGTCGCCTGCACTTCGGGCAGTTCCAACACGTTACTGAGGCTGGCCGAACTCTGGACGATCGACATCTGCGTCTTCATGTATCCCTCGTAGAGAGGAATCTTCCCGTTTTCGTCGGTCTGAAAGACCAGGCGGGGAATCAACGGCCGGACGCGAATCTTGGCGTTGGTTTCATAATTGGGCACGACCATTGTCCAGCAGATGACCATCGATGGGACCGCCACCAGCAGGAGCACTCCCAAAAAAGTCCACTTGTGATGGAGAACCGCCCGCCAGGGGAACGGCGCCGCTTGCACAGCCGGGACGACGTCTGCGCCCGGGCCAAGCATTCCCTCGGCTGCCGGTTCCATGGCCGAAATATTGGTCGGCGCCGTGCGGCGAATGATCGGCATGGGAGCGGGCTCTTGCGGGCTGGGACTTTCGGCCCGGTCCGGTCGTTGCATTTCGCTGTCGGCATCTGGATCAAAGAAGGAATCAGGGCATTCGCTCATTGGACTATGCCTCCCAGTAATCTCGGCCGGGGCGGCCGGTCATGCCCGTCCTGCTTGCGACGGGCCGGTGATTTTGGCACGGAGTACCTTCGCCATGTATGGCCAGTAGACGATTTGGCGTTTCCATCGCTTCGGCTGGGCGAGTAGCTGGTACACGAATTCCGTCCCGGTCTTGCGAAAAAATATTGGCGCTCTTCGAACCATTCCACTGGCGACGTTTAACGTTCCGCCCACCCCCATGCAGAATGCAGCGCGGAGTGAGTGGCGATGTTCTGCTATCCAGTATTCCTGCGCGGGTGAGCCCATTGCCACAAACAACAGGTCCGCGCCGCTGCGGTTGATCTGCTCGACGACCGGGCCGGAATCCGTGAAATACCCGTTGCGTCGCCCGACGATTTGCAGGCCTGGATATTTCTCTCGCAGTCTCTTGCTCGCAATGCGATTCGAGCCTTCCGAGGCGCCGAGCAGGAATACGCGCCATCCCTTTTTGGCCGCGACGGCTAGCAACCGGAAGAACATGTCGCAGCCCGTGCAGCGCGCCAAAAACCGTCCATGGAGCATCTTGGCGGCGATCGAAACGCCGATTCCATCGCAGATTCCAACGTCGGCATCGCATAAAATCTGCCGGAGCTTTTCATCGTGTGTGGCCAGGTATATTTTTTGCGGGTTGATCGCAGCCCAGAACGCTTGCCGGCCGGAATTGATGCCTTGGGTGACGTGCCGGATTGCCTGCGCGTACGAGTCGAACGGCGTGACGGGCACGCCCAGCACGAACAGCGATTTCAGCATCGAAGCCTCTTCCGGTGCAGCCTGCGATGAAGCATCAATCATTCAGTTACTCCGAGTGTTTCCGATAAAGAAGTGAGTCAATACGTGCGGCGATTACGCATGGCGTCAGGAAGCCCGCGACCACGTACGGTGGACCCTCAGCTTCCGGCTGCGCGGATGTGTTTTGGTTTCAGCGTCGCCTGGCTCCGGCTGCGGCGCCAAAGTCGCCGCTCGTATGGTCTGGCTCGGGCCGAGGGTGTACGAATGCAGGTCGATGCTTCGTTCGTCCAGCAGGCGACCCATCAGCGTGATCCGCCGGCCCATCGCCTCTAGCGAGCCGTTGGTCAGAACCGACATCTCGATGCGGGCATTTCCGTTGTCTTCTCCGCCTTCCAGGGGAACCGTGACGTTCACCACGCGGCGATTTGGCGGACGCTGCGCCGTGCGGTGCCAGACGACAATCCTCGGTCGGCCGTCGCCATCACGCCACGCCAGTGACAACCGTTCGAATTCCATTTCCGTTCCTACCCGGCAAATCGCGTCCCACCACGTTTCGAACGACTGGGCTTCTCGGATGTGCAGTTGTGCGTCGTCGAAGCATGCCCGTTCTTCTTTGCGTTCTCGGGAGATGGCCACGCCGTATCTCAGTGCGGCAAGCGTTTCTCCGACGCGGGTCGAGCCGGCCAGTGCGAATGCGATCAGCAGGAACAGCACCCCGCCTGCGAATACGGCCATCTGGGCGCCTTCGCGCAAGGAGAGCATCGCCAGGCCGATCCCGGCCGCAACAATAGTGATGCCGTATATCAGCATCACGACCGTGCGATGTTGCAGCCCCTTGTCCAGCAGGCGATGATGGATGTGGCCTCGCTCGCCTGCGAAAATCGACCGCCGATCCAGAACGGCCCGCCGGATTATCGTCAGGGCCGTGTCGAGAATGGGGACACCCAACGCCAAAGCGGGCAGGGCGATTCCTGCCAGCGTGGCGGACTTGGCCTGACAGACAACGCTGCCGGCTGCGATCATAAAGCCGAGAAACATGCTGCCCCCGTCACCCATGAATATTTTTGCCGGGTTGAAGTTGAACACCAGGAAACCCACCAGGCTTCCCACCATCGCCAGCAGCAACACGAACATGGCGATCTGTCCGCTGAGGAGAGCGAAAATACCTATCGTCGCACAGACAATCGCCGCGATGCCGGCCGCCAGCCCATCCAAGCCGTCGATAAAGTTCATCCCTACCGTCACGCCCGCGATCCAACCCAATGTGATCGGCCAACTGAGCCAACCCAGGTCGACCGTGAACAACTGCCCGACGGAGAGCGTTTCGATCCTTGCTCCCGAAAGGCAGATGGCCACCCCCGCACCAAGCAGCGACAGAAGCTTGATCGGTGCGGCCAGCGATCGAATGTCATCGATCAGCCCCACCAGGTAAAGCAGGATTCCCGCAGCCAGCAGGGTAATGAACTGTGTCTGAATTGTTCGGAAGGCCTCGCCAATGTCGTTGTCGAGAAACAACGCCGGAACGACCATCACCACCATGGCGATCACGAACACCACGCCGCCCACTCGCGGCACGGGGACGCGGTGCACCTTTCGCACTCCAGGTGAATCAACCAGCCCCGCGGCCTTTGCCAAACGCGATACGAAAGGGGTCAATATGATCGTCAATAGCGCCGATCCCAGTAAAACCGTTACATAAGTATTCATGGTCGAACCTGTCAAAATGGATGGATCGGTTCAGGACGTTGCAGTTTCCCCGAAGAAATGTCGCTTTAGAGCAGTTTTCACAATTCTTGTCGCATCCTTACTACTGCAATGCCTTGGTCCATCGTCCGGCTGCATCGACATGGCACGGCCATGTCTGCTTCGCCGTCCTTGCTCCAAGGCATCTCGCCACGCACTGCTACGACAACTATTATGAAAAATGCTCTAGTTGGCCGGCTCCAGCAAATCCGTGTCGATCTCGATGCTGGCGCCCTGCCCGAGAAAACTCACTTGCAGCACCAGGCGGGTCACGTCGTTTCGATAAAGAACCACGCCTTCGAGACCCTCAAATGGGCCGGCTTTGACACGGCATTGTCGGCCAGTGACGGCGAACGGATGCGGATCCAGCTTGGCTTGGCCCGCCAGCGCCAGCTCGATGGCGGAAAGTTCCGTCACGAGCTTTGTCTGACCTGAAACAGGAAGGACTTGGCACAATCTATTGGTGGTCAGCGCCGTGTGACGAACCGCTTCATCGCCGCAAAAGAAAACGTACGAAGGGAACAAGGGGCTCAGGACGCGGCGTTTTCGTCCGCCCGATCGCGTCACGCGTTCGACCAGCGGAAGAAAATGGCCTATATGGCGACGCACGAGATCCCATGCGAACGCTTTTTCGAAGCGAGACTTTGTGTGGGCGACCCACCAGCGTCCGGGCAAATGCCGAATGGTTTCGGCCCAGGGCGAACGAGTCGGAGGGTTTTCAGTCGTCTTCAGCATGTCGTTCTCATTCAGTGTGCGCAAACTCCGTCCCCGTGGGCGGCATTTATGGGCGACCAGCCAACAAAAAGGCATTCGCCCCCGTCACAAATATCGCAAAAAGCCTGCGAGTTGCGGCTCTCTTTTCAACAGAGAGGTCTTGTCAGGCGGTAACTTATGTGGATGGAACGTCCTGAGCATTTTCCCCGCCCAGCGTCAAAAGCGACCTATTGAATTATTCCTCGCCCATGGACCGTTTCAAGCCGCCAGAATCCCATTTGTCGCCGGGGCATTGGCCGCATGTCTTGATGGGGGTTTTCCTTACGCCTTCCTATCGTCTAGTCACAAAAAGGCTTATGTTGATCATCGACGTATGGAATGAAGATTTCAGCGGCGGGTGCGCCACATCGACTAAGATGTTTTTATCAAGGGACATCTTTCTGAGAACATGCAAGTGAATGCAAGACAACGGCGAAAGGGAAATCGGTGCGGAACAAATTCGAGCCAATGATTTTTCTTTTGTGCCGGCGCGTTCGATCTTGCTTCAGGCCGCCTAGAATTCGCATATGTGTTTCGCGCATTTGTGACGCTAGTCCGTTTGTTCGCTCGCTCCGAATCATGGAAGCAGAAGTTCGCAATCTCCTGCCGACGTGAGTGCATTGTTCACATTTGCCGTTGGGGTTATTTCGGGCGAACGAATTATGGTTTGTCACAAAACGACGAGTGGATTAATCCGATGTGATCGTGATTGGAAAGGAATCAGGCTATGGTGGGGGCGCACAGATCTATTCGAATTACGTGGCTTCTGTGTATTGGGGGATTCATTACTTGTCTGATCATGCAGACGTCAGCCCATGCGTCCATAATCTACTGGGCGGAAATGGAAACAGGTACGATTCACCGTGCGCATCTTAATGGGACCCTCCATGAGATCGTGGTCGACATCGAGGGCGGCCTGCCGGTAGACATTGCGCTCGATCCGGTCGGGGGCAAGATGTATTGGACGGACCTGGATTTGAACATCATCCGTCGGGCCAACCTGGATGGCAGTGAGGTTGAGGAGCTGGTCACCGCAGGACTCGTCAATCCCGTCGATCTGGCGTTGGACCTGGATGGCGGAAAGTTTTATTGGAGCGATTACGGCACGGATAAGATCCAGCGGGCCAATCTGGACGGAAACGAAGTGGAGGATCTTGTCACCGATGGGATCGATTCGCCGAGAGCAATTGCGCTGGATCTGGTCAACGGCAAGATGTATTGGACCGACTATGGCGATGGGAAAATCCAGCGGGCGGATCTGGACGGCAATAATTTTGAAGATCTTATCGATACCGGCCTGGATAGGCCAAGAGGAATCGTTATTCACCACGAGACAGGAAAGATCTACTGGAGCGATAGTGGAGCGGATGTGATCAGGCGGGCGGATTTGGACGGCAATAACGTGGAGGATATCGTCATTTCGGGGCTCGGTTCGGCGCGAGATTTGGATATCACACTGGCGGACGGGAAAATTTACTGGGCAGACAAAGAGCAGGACAGAATTCAGCGCAGCAATCTGGACGGCAGCAATATCGAGGACGTGTTTACTGATTTGTACGGGCCGGTGGGTATTGCGATCATGCCGGGTTTTTTGCCTGAGCCGGACGTCATGGTAATACTGGCAATGGGTTCGGGTCTCGCGTTGTGCCGCAAACGCATGCGACGCAAGAAAATGTAATCAACGCGAGATCAGTTCTTTCTACGCTCGCCCTGGAAGTACGTTTCCCGTATGGAGCGAAGCGTATAGCCCGATTCATTGAGCCGCCTAATCAGGCGAATTCGACGCACCAGGGCGTCGTCGAAGAATCGCTGGCGCCGACCGGCAGGGCGAATGGGCAAAATCAAACCGAGCATGATGTAATACTCTACGGTTTGCCTGCTCACTCCGGCAGTCTCGGCCGCCTGCGAGATTCGCATCAGCGGTGTGGTGTGTGATTTTTTCGCAGCTTTTCTGGCCATAACTCCAAACGATCCATTTCGCCACGGCTTCATCGCGGCCTTTTCAGTGGGTGAGCCTGCTAGGAATATCGCCACCCTGGCCGGAAGAACTTTAGTTTCAGCCAAACCCAGCATACAATCGCCCCAGATGGAATTCCTTTCGCAACGGGAATGCCGCCTTGGTTCGCGGGCGACGCGACGATCGTTGGGGAGCATATAATGTCGGAAACATTTTTCGAAAGTCCATTGTACGTGTACTTCGCGTTGGGCCTGGCCGAGTTGGTGTTGGCGGTGATCTGGCACGAGAAACGCACCCGAAGGTGGGCGATTTCGCTGGCGATTCCGATTGTCCTGGCCGGCGTGGTTGTGCTGGTCGAGCACGTAGTCGTCACCGATCGCGAACAAATTACCGCCGCGGCCCTGGACATCGCCGATGCAATCGAATCGCGGCAGTTGGACCGCATCTCGCCGCATCTGGACGACGAATTCCAGGCCATTTTCCAAGGCATCCCGATCAGCAAAGACGGCGTGATCAGCGTCTGCCAGTCGCAGATTTCGAATTGGGAGATCAAACGGATCAACTTCGGACGGACCGTAATCAAAGTCGACGGCCGATCCGCCACAATGCATCTCAATACGTTTCTGGTCTACGGCGAGAAGCGAGAATCGCGCACCGCGATGATCTGGGACATTCGATGGATCGAACGCGAAGCCGGCTGGAAGATGTACCGCGTTTCAGAACCCAAACAGGGTTTTGAATTCTAGAGATCGAGTCAGTACCCCAACAGCCTGGCTGCGTTGGACCAGAGAATCTTGCGTAGATCTTTTTCGTCCATGCCCAACTGTTCGACTTCCTTGATCGACTGGTCCTGTCGTCGCCACGGCCAGTCGCTGCCGAGCATGACTCGCTCGGCGCCATGGCGGCGGATCATCTCGGCCGCTCTGGTTGGCTCGAGTTCAAAGAGGCTGAAGGAAGTTTCCAGGTAGACGTCGGTGCCGAGGAGATACTGTTCGACGTCGTCCCACAATCGCCAGCCGCCCATGTGTCCGCAGATCAGTTTCAACCCCGGATGCCGATCGATCACGTTGCGGACGCGCTGCGGCGAGGCCCGCAGGTCCGTCGGCGGAAAGCAGATATCCAGCCCGCAGTGGGCCGCGACGATCAGGCCAAACTCGCAGGCGGCTTCGAAGATCGGCCTGGCCCGATCTTCATCGAAAATGAAATCCTGATACATCGGGTGGAGCTTGATTCCGGCAAAGCCGGCCTTGGCGATTTTCTTCATCCAATTGCGTGGCTTGGGCGTGTCGGGATGGATGGAGGGGAACGGCTCGATGCGATCGTTGCGGATTTTTTCGGACCATTCCAGAATGCTCTTGGTCTGGTCCGGCCGCGTGGCGATCGAGCAGATGACCGACAGGTCGATGTTGGCTTGGTCCATCGATGCGATCAGGCCAGCGACGGTTCCATCGCCGACCGGCTCGAAGGTGCTCGCCTTAGCCAATTGCGAAATGGCCCGCTCGGCCAGGCTGTCAGGAAACGCATGCGTGTGGATGTCGATTACGCTCATTATCTTTCCAAATCTCGTTTTAATCCAGCTATGTGATCAAAGCGTCTTGGATATCGATCACGTTTGTCGGTCGCTCATGATCTTTTATCCAGCCATGCGATGAAATCTTCAACGTCTTTCTGGTCGTGCGGGCCGGATTCTTCGAACCACAGCCAGAGTCCTTCGGGTTTGAGTTCTTCGACGAGTTCGCGCGCGATGTCGAAATCTTCGGGCGTAACCTGGATCGCCTTGCCGGCCGCCTGAATCTTCTTGTAAACGTCCATCCATTTGGTGGCAGGCTCGTTGCCCGCACCGTACACCCACGCGATGGCGTCCAGGTCGTCGCAATCCAGCAGGTAATCGAGATGGTTCAGCGAACCCGCGCCGTCGAGGTGGAAGCAGCTTCGTTCGAGGAAGGCCATCTCGGCCTGGATTCCCGGCAGGATCGACTGGGCGAACATGGCCGGCGAGATCAGGCAGGCGAAGTCGCAACTGGTCATGTACGCCCGGCCTGGATGCACGATTGGCGTCCAGGTAGTCAGCGGGTCGCCCGCCGCGGCGATGCGGTCGTACAGGTCGTCGAACATTTGCGGAAAGAAGCTCGTAATGTGGTCGCAGGCTTCCCGCACGCCTTCGATGTCGTCGAACAGTTCGATGCACAGGCTGCCCGGGTCGCGCAGGGCTGACAGTAAATCGCCGTTGGTGTGCAGGTCCGTCAGGCCCGTCACCCACTTGCCCGCGCCTCGCCGAAGTGAAGCGTCGGTCAGCTCGCGCATCCGTTGCCAGTAGACGCCTTCGAAATTCGGCTGCCATTGGGAAATCTGCCGACAGCTTTCGGCGATGGGGTGAACCCAACTGGTCTCGCCGCCGAACTCCAATTCCGCGCCGAACAGCGTGGCCACCAGGTCCGGCCCGAGGTTCGGCTGGAAGTGCGGGACGGTTTCGCCCAGGAACAGCTTGCCCTCAAGGGCGACCTCGAAGCAGTCGAGCTGGTACTCCACGTCCATCCAGCGATCGCGGTCGCTGGCGTGCTGGCTTTGCGGGAGCTTCGGCTGTTTGTCCGACTTGGTGTAGATCGTAACCAGCGGGCGGTCCAGCATCTCGTTGTGCCACCACGCCTCGAAGCGAGCCAGTACTTTGTCCATGTCCGGCTTGTATTCCAACTCCATAATTCACTCCAGAGTTACTGTCAGGGGGGATGTTCTATACCACCATAGCACGGGGTTGAAAAGTGGCTTTTAGCAGCAGAAGTAAACATTTTTTGTCAGCCGGGGCGAGTGTGGTAAGATATCGTCAAATACACTGGGTTACCCCGCCGATGTTAGGTGCAAGGGTACATGTAGGAGTGTTTATGAAGCTCAGACGTTTAGATGCCAATCCGCTGCTGACGCCGGCCGACCTGGCCCCGACCCGGCCCGACCTGGAAGTGCTCTGCACGCTGAACCCGGCGGCTGTGAAATTCGGCGATGAGACCGTGCTGCTGGTGCGAGTTGGCGAGTCCGTGCCCGACACCGCCGACGTCGTTCGCGCCCTGTGCTACGACGCTGAGGCCGACGATTTGAAGATTCGCGAAATCCGCCGCGACGATCCAGGCCTGGAGATTCGCGACGGTCGTGGCTATTACCTCAACGGGCACATGCTGCTGACCAGCCTGTCGCACCTGCGAGTCGCGCGCAGCAGCGATGGCGTGAACTTCACCTTCGACGAGCGCCCGGGTATTTTCCCCTCGACCCCGTACGAGGCGTACGGCTGCGAGGACGCGCGAATCACCAAAATCGACGGCGTCTATTACATCACATACACGGCCGTGTCGGACCGAGGCGTGGCGGTGGCGCTGGCCTCGACGAAAGATTTCAACGTCTTCACCAGGCATGGAATTATCTTTCCGCCGTACCAGAAAGACGTCGTGCTGTTTGGCGAGAAGGTGCGGGGGAGGTACGTCTGTCGGCATCGGCCTTTCAAGAGCGAGTTCAACGAGGCGTGCATCTGGACGGCCTACTCGCCGGACCTGTTTAGTTGGGGCAGGCACGAAATGACGCTCGAGCCTCAACCCGGCTGGGAGGCCAACCGCGTCGGCGCGGGCGCCGCACCTATCCGCACCGACGAAGGCTGGCTGGAAATCTACCACGCCGCCGACGCAGACGGCCGGTACCATCTCGGAGCGATGCTCAGTGATCTGGAATATCCTGAACGGTTGATCGCGCGGTCGAGCCAGCCGATCTTCGAGCCCGAAACCGACTACGAGAAAAACGGCGTCTACGGCAACTGCGTGTTCTCCAACGGCCTGATCGCCGACGAAGACGGCACGCTGACTGTGTTTTACGGAGCGGCCGACAAGATATGCGCCGCAGCCGTTACGACCATCGATGAAATGATCGCAGCCGCCAAAGCCTAGATCGTCTTCAATGAAAACGCTCTAACTACGTTTGGAAACCTTTGAGGGTACGAATGGGGGTGGCACGGCTTGCTCGTCAAGCCGTGTTGCTTCTGTTGTTCAATCCTAATCCCCATTCCCAATTCCTCATACCAAAATCGCTGCTTCAGATATTCCGCGTGCAACGAGTTGCACGCCCTTCAACTGTGGGCCCGCTTGTTGAGTCTTCAGACAGAACCCAGCTCAGCCAGAATTGCTTCAGTGCGGCTCGTGCCGAGTCGGTCCGCGCCGGCGTCGACCATCGCCAGTGCATCGGCCAGCGTGCGAATACCCCCAGACGCCTTAACGCCCATCTCCTGCCCGACCTGGCTGCGAAGGAATCGTACATCATCAGCGGTCGCACCGGACGATCCGAAGCCGGTCGATGTCTTGACGAACTGCGCGCCGGCGTCGACGACGGCCGCACAGCCAGCGGCCATCTGCTCGCGGTCCAGGTAGCAGCATTCGAGAATCACCTTCACGATCCGCCCGTCTGCGGCTGCGACTACGGCTGCGATTTCGTCTCTCACGTCGGCCGACCGCCCATCGCGCAGCCAGCCGATGTTGACGACCATGTCGAGTTCATTAGCGCCGTCGGCGATGGCCTGGCGGGCTTCGGCGACCTTGGTGCTCGTGTGAACTGCACCGTGCGGAAAGCCGATCACCGTCCCGACGGCCACGCCGCTGCCTGCCAATTGTCGTGCCGCATCGGCTACGTCGCAGGGGCGCACGCAGAGGCTCGCAGCCCCGCACCCGGCGGCCAGTTCGCACCCGGCCGACAACTCGGCCAGGCCCGCCTGCGGCGCGAGCACCGCATGATCGATCATCGCCGCCAGCTGTTGTCTGCCAGGTTTTATCATCCGCTATGGTGTACGCAATCGCGGACGAAAATGCTATAAGGGGCTGAACCAGTCTCAGGAATACCGTTCATGCAGCGTTTGCGAATCTGTCATCTGATAACCGAACTGGCGCCAGCCGGGGCCGAGCGAATGGTGTACGAACTTGCTCGCCGGCTGGACAGGGGGCGCTTCGACGTGCAGGTCGCAGCCTTGCGCGGCGGGGCGGTTGCCGACTGGTTGAGCGAGGCTGGCATCAAGACGACGGTGTTCGACGTTCGCGGCAAGTGGGACATCGCCCGCGCCGCAAAGCTGGTGGGGCTGCTGCGACGCGAGCGGATCAATATTCTGCACACGCACCTGTTCCACGCCGACCTGGTCGGTCGACTGGCGGCCTGGCGGGTTGGCGGCATTCGGCTGGTGCATACCGTACACACGGCCGAGGCCCGCTGGCGACCTTGGCAGTTCACCTTCGCCCGGCGAACCGACCGGCTGTGCGATCACATCGTCGCGGTCAGCGAGTCGGCCCGCGATCACCATGCACGCCTCAGCCGGTTGCCGCACTCGAAGTACACCGTGATTCCCAACGGAATCGACCCTGCTGAATTCGCCCGTGACGAAAACACACGCCGGCAACTGCGAGCCGAGTGGGGCCTTGGCGATGATGACGTGCTGGCGGCGACGGTGGGGCGGCTGAGCGAAGAGAAGGGCGTTGAAACCCTGCTGGCTGCGATGCGCGAGCTGGCCGAGAGCCACCCCGCCCTGCATTTGGTGCTGGCTGGCGACGGGCCGTTGCGTGCCAAGGCGCAGCGGTATATTGATCGTCACTTGCCGGCCGGGCGCGTGAGGCTGCTTGGCTACGTGGGCGATGTTCGCGGTGTGCTAAGCGCCGCAGACCTGCTGGCGATGCCCAGTCGGTGGGAAGGTTTCGGCCTGTCTGCGGCGGAGGCGATGGCTGCGGAGTTGCCGGTAGTCGCCTCGGACGTACCTGGCCTGCGCGACCTGGTGATCGACGGGCAGACCGGCCTGCTGGTTCCCTCGGACAACCCGGCGGCACTGGCCGATGCACTGCGGACGCTTGCAGGGGACGCCGAATTGCGCCTGCGACTCGGCCAGGCCGGACGACATCGCGTCCAGGAACAATTCCATATCTCTGCCACTATTTCGGCACATGAATCTCTCTACGATGGGCTCATTTCAGGCCGATGAACATTGGCCGTCAAAGCCTCATTAAAGATAATTCAAGCTCCCAGCCGATAGGACGACTACGTAAAGTTGCGGGCTTGCCGCGACTAGTAATGCTATTTGACAAGTCGGTCTTCCAAAAGAGATGAAGCTCATTCTTAATCATTTCAGCTTTCGGGTTGTCAGCAATTCGGCCTGTTGTGGTCGGGAGTCTCACAGCCTTGCAATCCGATGTTGAAGAATCATTCCGGCCTTCGGGATGTCCACACGACGGGTACAAATTGGCTTGTGAGTAAGAAAAAATTTGCCATTCTGTCGTGCCGCTCAGGCCGCAACATAGTGGGTGTCGGGCGAGGCCGGCCACAAGCTGTTCGCAAGTGTGTCGTGCGTCAAGAATTCGACAGAGTCAAAAATTCAACTTTTATGGATTTTTTTCTTGCCTAGTTCCCTATTAATGGTTAAAAATCCCTATCGTTCCCATCAAATGGTGGAAGGGATCTGCTGAATGTCGCTTTTTGTCGGAGAATTTGAGCAGTCGATCGATCAGGCCAAGCATCGCCTGTCGATCAGTTCTGCCCTGCGGGAGCAGATCGATTTCGACGAAGACGGCAAGGATTTCATCCTGACGCTAGGCCCCGACCGGCATTTGTGGCTGTATCCGGACAAGTATTACCGTCGCCTGCTGATGACGATGAAGCGTTCCCCGCTGCCTGACCGCCAATCGCGTCGCATTCATTTACTCACGGCAATGGCCCGCGTGGTCAAGTGCGACTCGCAGGGTCGAGTCGTTCTGCCCGAGAAATCGATGAGTCGCGCGATCATTGACGAGAAGGTGACGTTGGTGGGCGTGTTGGATCACATCGAGATCTGGCCTACCGATCAGTGGGAAGCGCATGTGGAAGAGCAGTTGCCGCATTACGGCGAGATGTTGTACGAGGCGTCGGATCGCCTCAACGCCGCCAGCGGCGAGTAAAAAGTGAATAGTGCCGCCCCGCGAGTTTCGGCTGGAACTCGTGAGCGGTGAATGACGGACAGGGAGAACCCGGTGAGAAAGGATTCGCGTATGCTCATTTCTCCAGATGCCCAGCGTAGTCCGAAGGCCCGGCATGGTGGCCGGGTAAAACGGATTGCCGAACTGCGCAGCCAACTGGCGAGCCCATCGCAGTGGACGGATGGTGACCGACAGCGCCTGCTGGATTTGGCACAATGTGTGGCGCGCGTTCAGACGCTGGGAAGTGAGTATAGCCGGGTTAGCCTGTCCGAATCGGCCCAGGCCGCTCTCGACCGTACAACCACGGCCGTGTGAGGCGGGAGGTTTATCGTGGGCCAATACCCGCATCACATTCCGGTGCTGCGGGATGAAGTGCTTGAATTACTTCAACCCGCTGGTCGAGGGGTTCTGGTCGACTGCACCATCGGTGCGGGCGGGCACGCCGAGGCAATGCTGAACGCCGCCGGCGAGCAGGCCCAACTGATCGGTCTCGATGCCGACTATGACAATCTCTCCCTGGCCAAGAAACGACTTTCGCCCTTCGCCGAGCGTGTCAGGCTGTTCCATGCAAATTTTTCCCAGTTGCCCGATGTTCTTGCCGAGACGGGCACACCCGTCGTAGACGTGCTCCTTGCGGATCTTGGGATTTCATCGATGCAGGTGGACGATGCAACGCGAGGTTTCAGCTTCTCCGGCGACGGTCCGCTGGACATGCGGATGGATCGCAGCACCGGCAACACGGCCGGCTACCTGGTCAACTCGATGGACGAAACGTTGCTGGCCAACCTGATCTACGCCAACGGCGAGGAGCGGTACAGCCGGCGAATCGCCAAAGCGATCGTCATCGCTCGCCGCGAAAACCCCATCGAGACGACCGGACGGCTTGCGAGCCTCGTGCGAGGCGCGTATCCGCCCGCCGCACGCCGCAGCCGGCGAGGAGTACACCCGGCTACGCGGACGTTCCAAGCCCTGCGAATTGCCGTCAACGACGAACTGGGCAGCCTGGATCGCCTGCTTGCGATGCTGCCCGACGTGCTCGCCCCGGGTGGGCGGGCCGCAGTGATCAGCTTTCATTCACTGGAAGACCGACGAGTGAAGCATGCGTTTGCCGACATGGTGTCGGCTGGCGCGGCCGAGCGGCTGACGAAAAAGCCCATCACCGCCTCGGCCGACCAGGTGCAGAATAATCCGCGAAGTCGCTCAGCGAAGCTACGCGGGATCGAATGGATTCGAAGCAACGGCGGGTAGCATCTCGCCGCGGAGACGGAACTATGACGCGAGAGACGCGAATCGGATTGTTGGTTGGACTGTCGTTCATCGTGATGTTCGGACTGGTGCTGGGCGAACTGACCGGCGGGGCCCAACCGATGCCAGAACCCCAGGACGCTCTGGGCAAGGTTCGCGAAGATTGGGCTGCTCCGATTACGCTCCAGGCTACCGATCCGCAAGAGCACATCCCGGTGGTTCAGCCGGAACGTTCGGCCCGCCAGGACGGCTCGTCGGTCGAATCGCGTCTGTTGCGCCCCGGCCGAAACGCCGGGCGAGTTTCCAGCACGCTTCAACGCCGCCAGCCCGCTGCACAATCTGCCCGCAGACGTGTAGCTATCTCCGGCGCCCGACGCTACTACGAGGAATTGAGTCTCGATCAGTTGCAAAAGCGATTCGCGCCGGGCGCGAGTAACAAGCGAACAGCTCGCTCCAATCGCTCTAAAAAACCATCCGGGCGAATCTACGTCGTTCGCTCGGGTGACAACCTGACAAAGATCGCTCGCAGGACGCTGAAAGACGACAGCCACGCTGCGGTTCGCAAGCTATATGAAGCCAATCGCGATCGTCTGAAAAACCCCGATCGCCTGTCGGTGGGCATGAAACTCCGCATCCCCAGCTAACTTTATTGGATAATCACAATGCGATTCGGATTGGTACTGGTAGCGCTGGCCGCCATCGCGGTAATGCTCGTTCAGGTCCGCCGTCAAGAGACGGTGGTCCGCCATGAAATGCAGCAAATGCGCAACGAGCGCGTGCAGGTTCGCCGCAAGCTCTGGGACCAGCAGGTTCGCCTTGGGTATCTGACAGGCCCGGCACGGGTGCGCCAGCGAGTCGGCGAGGTGGCGCTTCACCGATCAGGCGATGAGGGGCGGCGCGTAGCACAGGCCACCGAAGATGGGATCGTAGACAGGAATTGATTCGTTGAAACACAACAAACGCATTCCGAAACCCGCCTCACCGGCCGCGGCCGACAAATGGCGGTTCGAGGCTGTCTTCGGATTGTTGATTCTCGCGGTCATCGGTATGGGTTTTCGTCTGGGCTGGCTGATCTACCATACCGATCCTCAAATCGCCGAGCGAATCATCCGCCAGCAGCGCCGCGTCTTCCCATTGCCTGGCCGTCCGGGCAGCATTCTCGCACGCACCAGCCAACGCTACGTTCCGCTTGCGTCCAGCCGGCAGCTTCCGCTGTGCTATGCGGACCCTTCGCTGATCGACGAAAGCAAGCTGGCCGGGATTGCCGCCAGAGTCGCCGAGGCGATCCAGGCAGATCCGCAGGCGATTGCCCAGGCCATCCGCAGCCGCCGCGACAAGCGATATGTCTGCCTCAAACGCAAGCTCACCGAAGAGCAGGCTCTCGCCGTTCGCAAACTGGGCCTGCGCGCGGTGGGTGTCGAATACGAATGGCGTCGCGAGTATCCCAACGAGCAATTGGCAGCCGCGGTGGTGGGCTTCCGTCGGATCGACGGCGTGGCCGGGGGTGGGCTGGAACTTACCCAGGACAATTACCTCGCTGCGCGGGCCGGGCGAAGCGTTATGCTTACCGATGCGGCGCGCCGGCCGATCTGGCCGCTGACCAGTGAGTCTCGCGCCCCCCAGGACGGCGCGAACGTGCTGCTGTGCCTCGATGCGGTGATCCAGGGCTATCTCGAGCAGGCCGTCGCCGCAAGCGTGGAAAAGTACGAGGCCAAGTGGGCCACAGGCATCGTCGTCGACCCGCACACAGGCAAGATCCTGGCGATGTGTTCGCTGCCGACGTTCAACCCCAACCGCCCTGGCGAAGTCGAGGCTGGCTGGCGAACCAACCTCGCCATCTCCACGCCGTACGAGCCGGGCAGCGTCTTCAAGCCGCTCATCGCAGCGGCGGCTGTCGACTCCGGCATGATCGATTATTCCACGCAGATCTTCTGCGAGAACGGCACGTATCGCCCGCCCCGCGGCGGTCGCATTACCGACCACGGCGAAAGCTATGGATACCTGACGGTCGCCGAAGGCCTGATCCACTCCAGTAACATCTGCATGGCCAAGATCGGCGGAATGCTCGGCAACGAGAACATTCATCGCATCGTGAAGCATTTCGGCTTCGGTGAGCGGACGGGCGTGGAACTGGGCGGCGAGAGCCCGGGCATCGTTCGCCCGCTGAAAAAGTGGGGCACGTACAGTACCCCGCGCGTGCCGATGGGGCAGGAGATCTCGGCCACCGCGCTGCAACTTACGATGGCTTTCAGTTCGCTGGCCAATGGCGGGCTGTTGATGCGACCGTGGCTGGTCGAGCAGGTCGTCGATAGCGACGGCCGGACTGTCTACCAGGGTCGCCCGCAGTTGGTTCGTCGGGTGCTGTCTGTCCAGACCGCCCGCCGGACGTTGGGCGTGCTTCAGCACGTGGCCGAGCTTGGCCCCAACAGCAAGGTGCGCATGGACCGCTGGACGAGTTGGGGCAAGACCGGCACGGCCCAGATCGCCGGGCCGGGCGGATACGTTGAACGCGCCTACACAGGCTCGTTCATCGGCGGCGCGCCGGTCGATCGGTCGCGCGTGGTTTGCCTTATCTCGGTGTACTGGCCGAACTATGCCAAGGGGCATTTCGGCAACACCGTCGCCGCTCCGTACGTCCGGCAGGTGCTCGAGCAGACGCTGGATTATCTCAACGTCCCGCCCGACAAGGATGATCAGCAGACCTGGGCGCGCTGAGGTTGACTACCGGCCGCGAACGCCTTGATGACGGGTGGCACGGTTTGCTCGTCAAACCGTGTTGGTGCGATGTGGGTGCCATGCTTCTCTAAGCGCAGCGGAGAAGTATGTGTTTCTTTTAACAGACTGGCGGGCCTGCGGACCACCGCTAAACAAAGAAGCATAGCCCTACGCGCTGCACCACCCGATGTCAGGCAATCAGTATTGCGCAAAACGTAAGTGTTTCACGCACAGATGCTAGACGGATGCCTCCGTTTAGGGCGGGGCAATTGGACTTTTTTCTTGGGCTCGTGGGCTGTATATGGTGAGGACGTGCATCTTGTTCAAACGACTGACTACTGATGAAGCGTCACTGGCCAATGTGTAAAAAGTGAAGACAAGTTATTTGCCGTGCTGGTGACTACTGAGGCGTCACTGGCCGACATGTGGAAAAATGCTGTTTTCGGAATTGCTGACAATCGCCGAGTTGAACTGCCCGCGTCACGGCCGTGACGTGGAGGTGCTCGACGTGCAGATCGACTCGCGCCGCTGTCGGGCCGGGTCGTGTTTTGTGGCCATGCGTGGCACGCAGGACGACGGGCACGCCTACATCTCCGCCGCGATCGCTGCGGGGGCGTCGGCTGTGATCTGCGAGGACGCCTCAGCCGTCAACGGCAGTCCGTGCGCCGTGACCGAAAACGCGCGTGCCGCAGCCGGGCCTTTGGCTCAGGCTGCGATGGGTTGGCCCGTTCGCGAGCTAACCTGCGTGGGCATCACCGGCACGAACGGCAAGACCACAGTCGCCTATATGATCCGCGCGATTCTCGCCTCGGCGGATCGGCCGACGGGTATGCTGGGGACGATCAGCTACGAAACCGGCGCCGCCAGCCGGGCTGCGTCCGCAACCACGCCCGACCCGGTTTCGCTGGCTGCGATGACCGCCGAGATGGTCGCCGCCGGTAAGACGCACCTGGTGATAGAGGCGTCCTCGCACGCACTGGATCAGCATCGCGTTGGTGGCCTGGCGTTCGACGTGGCGGTTTTCACCAACCTCACCGGCGACCACTTGGACTATCACGGCGACATGGATAGCTACCTCGCCGCCAAGAGCCTGCTGTTCGCCCAAATTGTCCCCGGAGGCTGGGCGGTGCTCAATCGCGACGACCCCGCAGCCGAGCGCATCGCAGCCGCTACGGATGGGCGAGTCTGCTGGTACGGGTTGGATGGCGACGGTGACGTCGGCGCCCGCATCGAGTCCTGCGATGTCGACGGCAGCCGATTCCAACTGCTCTACGACGGACGATCCACGCCCATCCACACGCCTATGATCGGCCGCCACAACGTGCAAAATTGCCTGGCCGCCGCAGCCGCTACGCTAGCGATGGGTATCGACGCTGAAACAATCGCCGGCGCTCTGGCTAACCTTCCGTGCGTTCCCGGCCGCCTTGAGCGTGTCGATGCGGCCGCGCCATATCGTGCGTTCGTCGATTACGCACACACCGACGACGCGCTGCAAAACGTGCTGTCTGCACTTCGTCCGGTGACCGCCGGCCGGCTTATCGTGGTGTTCGGCTGCGGCGGCGACCGCGACCGCACCAAGCGACCACGCATGGCTTGCGTCGCCGAGCATCTTGCCGATAGGCTGGTGGTTACGAGCGACAACCCGCGCAGCGAAGAGCCCTCCGCGATTATCGATGAGATTCTTGCCGGCCTAAGCGCCGCCGGCCGATCGCAGGCCGAAGTCGAGCCCGACCGCCGCGCGGCGATTGCGCTGGCCGTCGATCAGGCCGAAGCTGGCGACGTGATTCTCATCGCCGGCAAGGGCCACGAAACCTACCAGATCATCGGTGACCAACGGCTGGACTTCGATGACGTTCGCGTCGCCGCCGAACTGATCGCCAGACGGGAGTGCCTTTCGTGAAGCCGCTCGCACTGGAAGAAATCCGCACGGCCATCCACGGCCGATGGATCGCCAAAGGCGATGGCGGCCTGATCAAGTCGGTTACCATCGATTCGCGATCGGCCGGTGCGGGCGAGTTGTTCTTCGCGATTCGAGGCCAGCGATTCGACGGCCATACGTTCCTCGCCGACGCCGCCAAAGCTGGTTGTCGCGCCGCTGTGGTCCGGCTGGATCGCGAGCCGCCGCCTGACATCAAGCAACGGTTTCCCGGCGGGGTTATCATCGTGCCCGACACGACGGCCGCCCTGGGGGCACTGGCCGCTCACCATCGCAAGTTGGTTCCGGCGACGGTGGTTGGTGTGACGGGTTCCAACGGCAAGACCACCGTCAAGCGAATGATCCATCACGTGCTGCGTCGCAGCCTGGCCGGCTCGTGCAGCCCCAAGAGCTTCAACAATGAAATCGGCGTGCCGCTAACGCTGCTGGGCGTGGCGCCGGGAGACGACTACGTCGTTTGCGAAATCGGCACGAGCGCCCCGGGCGAAGTCTCGGCTTTGGCTGGGCTCGCCCGCCCGGACGTCGCCGTGATTACTTCGATTGCCGAGACGCATCTGGAAAAGCTCGGAAGCATCGAGCGCGTCGCAGCCGAGAAGGCGTCGATCCTCGGGCGATTGTCGCGCGACGGGCTGGCGGTGATATGGGGCGACAGCGAGTTGCTGGCCCGCGCCGTCGGCGCCTACGACGCCCGTATCGTGCGGTTTGGCGAGTCCGACTCGGCGGAGCTTAGGCTGACGGGCTACCAGGTGTGCGACGGGCGGCGAAAGGCACAACTCAACGGTCGGCTGTGGTTCGAGCTGGCTCTGGCGGGGAGACACAACGCGCTGAACGCCCTGGCGGCAGTGGGCACAGCCCAGAGGCTGGGGCTCTCGCAAGAGCAGGCAGTCGCCGCCCTGGCCGACTTTGAGGGCGTGGAAATGCGCCTCCAACGCCTTCAATTCGGCGATGTTACGGTCTTCAACGACGCCTACAACGCCAACCCGGCCAGCCTGGTTGCCGCGGCCGACGTGCTGGGCGAAACCGACGCTACCCGCCGCGTACTGATCGCAGGCGATATGCGCGAACTGGGCGACCGGGCCGAGGAACTTCACTTGCGCAGCGGAGAGCGAATCGCCGAACGCCAAATCGATTTGCTCATTGGCGTCGGCCCGCTCGGACGATATATTGCAAGAGGCGCGATGAAATGCGGCGTCGTTGCCGAGCAGTTCGACTCGGTCGACGAACTGGCCGCGAACATCCCGCAGTTGCTCTGTGAGGGCGACGCGGTGCTCATCAAGGGCTCGCGAGCGATGCAAATGGAGCAGTTGATCGAGCCGATCGCGGCCGCGTTCGGCCGGGCGGACGGATCTGACCAGGAAAGGAAATGAAGCCGTGGTTTTCTGGCTTCTTGACGGCAAACAGTTGATTCTTCGGATGACCGGCGCGGCGGTCATCAGTTTCTTGACGATCCTGCTGATGGGGCCGTCGATGATCCACTTCCTCATCCGCCAGAAGCTCGGTGATCGGCCTGAATTTGACCACGCCGACCTCAACGAGCTGACCCGCCACAAGTCCAACACGCCCACGATGGGCGGAATAATGATCGTCATCGCGATATTCATCAGCGTGCTGGTTTTCGCAGACACGCACAATATGTACATCCGCGTCGCACTGGTGATGCTGCTGTTTTTCGGCGGGCTGGGCGCTGCCGACGATTGGATCAAGCTCCGCTATTCGACCGGCAAGGGCAGCCGCGACGGGCTGAAAATGTGGGAGAAAATTCTCTTTCAGATCGGTTTTGCGGTGCTGGCGGCGGTTTTCACCTACGCCCACGGGCGAAATAGCGGCATCGACGGCACGAACCCAGCCCACAGCCTGTACCTGCCCTTTAAGTCCGCACCGATCTACCTGCCGCTTGGCGCGTATGTGCTGATCGTCGTGATTACAATCGTTGGCACGTGCAACGCGGTGAACCTTACCGACGGCATGGACGGCCTGGCCGGCGGATGCACCCTGATTACCTCGGCGGTGTTTCTGCTGCTGGCGTGGGTGGTCGGCGTGCAGGATTGGGCGGGCTTTTTCAAGCTGCCCTTTGTGCTCGACGCCGCCGAGATGACCGTTCTATGCGCGGCCATTCTGGGCTCGTGCATGGGCTTTTTATGGTTCAATGCGCATCCGGCGCAGGTGTTCATGGGCGATACAGGCTCGTTGCCGCTGGGCGCGCTGGTGGGCTACGTGGCCGTGGTTACCCGACAGGAAGTGCTGCTGGTGCTGGCAGGCGGAGTGTTCGTCATGGAGGCCGGCAGCGTGCTGCTGCAGATAGGATATTTCAAGCTCACCAAGCCCGCCGGTGGGATGGAAGGCAAGCGGCTGTTCCGCTGCGCACCGCTGCACCATCACTTCCACCTCGGCGGCTGGAGCGAGTCGAAAGTCGTCGCGCGGTTCTGGCTGCTCGGGATTATCTTCGCCGCTCTGGCGCTGGCGACGCTGAAACTCCGATAATATAGACAGGCTCTGCCTAAGAGCCTTGAAGCTCCATGGACTGAAGCGAAGTGGACGTGACGTTAATCCGCAATCCGAATTCCGAAATCTTAATTTGGAATAAATTGGAATGGCAATGGAACGGATTCCATTGAATGAGAATCGTGCTGGCAAGACGCTGGCGCTGACGACGCTGGCACTGCTGGCGGTGGGCGTTGTGATGGTGCCAAGCGCCGCAGCCTCGGTCGTCGAGGGCGGCCCGTGGTACGGGCGCGTGGGGGCGAGGCACATCATCTTTGCAATCGCCGCAGCGGCGGTGCTGCTGAGCTTTAGCCGATTGGACTATCGCTGGCTTGCACGCGGCCGCCGCGTGCCGGTGCTGCCGGCTGTGATGCTCGCTATCGCCCTGGTCTTCGGTGTGCTGGTTTTCGTGCCCGGCGTGGGCCATTCGGTGGGGGGCTACTACCGCTGGATTCGCCTCGGCCCGCCGCAATACCAGATCCAATTCCAGCCGTCAGAGCTGATTAAGCTGAGCCTGCTGATTTTCCTGGCGGCCTGGCTGGCGAACAAAGACGCTGAACAGATACGCGACTTCCGGCAAACATTCCTCCCCGCGATCGGCCTGATCGGCCTTTGCGTGGGGCTGGTGATTACGCAGGATTATGGCACGGCGACGCTGATCGGCGTCTCGGCCGTGGTGGTGCTGATGCTGGCCGGGGTGAGGCTGCATTATTTTGCGCTTCTGTTGCTGCCGGCGGCGGCTGGTTTCTGGGCGATGGTCGTCCGCGTGCCGCACCGCTGGGCGCGCATCACGACGATGCTGGCCGACCCGATGACCTCCGACGCTCCCAGCGCCTATCAGCCGCGACAGTCGCTGCTGGCGATTCTGAACGGCGGCTGGTTCGGGCGCGGGCCGGGCAACGGAATGCAAAAGCTGGGCTTCCTGCCGGAAGATTCGACGGACTTTATCTTCTCGGTGTTCTGCGAGGAGTGGGGCTTTGTCGGTGCGATGCTGCTGTGCGGGCTGATCGTGCTGTGGATATTCGCGGTTCGGCGAATCGCGATCCGCAGTGTCGACCCGTTCGGCCGCCTGCTGGCCGGGGCGCTGGGCTTCGTGGTCGCCATCCAGGCCGTTGGGCATCTGGCGGTGGACCTGGTGGTCGCGCCGCCGACGGGCATGGGCCTGCCGTACGTTTCTGCCGGGGGTACAGCGCTACTGCTAATGGCGGCCGCTGCGGCGATGATCGTGTCGGTCAGTTCGGTTCGGCCAGCCGCGGAGGAAATCCGTGCTGCGCTTTGAGCCGATAACCGGCCTGATCGCCGCGCCCTTCACGCCGATGGGCGATGACGGCGAACTGGCGCTCGACCGCGTGGAAACTCTCGCCGAAGCTCTATCCGCCAACGGCGTAGGTGGCGTGCTGGTTGCGGGTACGACTGGCGAGTGCGTCTCGCTGACCGTCGACGAGCGAATGGCCCTGGCCGATCGATGGGCAGCCGTCGCGCCCGAAGGTTTCGCGATCCTCGTTCACGTCGGGCACAATTGCCTGAAATCTGCCCAGGCGCTGGCCGCCCACGCCGCCCACATCGGCGGCCGAGGCATCGCGTCGTTCGGGCCGAACTACTACAGGCCGGCCGGGCTCGACCCGCTGATCGCCTTCTGCGGAGAACTCGCATCCGCCGCGCCGCAACTGCCGTTCTACTACTACCACATTCCGTCGATGTCGGGCGTTCAACTGTCGGTGGCCGAGCTGTTCGACCGGGCCGGCGAGCAGATCCCCACACTCGCGGGCGCCAAATACACGCACGAAGACCTGCTGGACTTCGGCCGGTGCATCCGCCTGGCCGATGGCAGATACAACATGCTGTTCGGGCGCGATGAATTTCTGCTGGCGGGGCTGTCGCTCGGCGCGCGAGGCGCCGTGGGCACGACCTACACCTTCGCCGCGCCGCTGTATCGCCAACTTATCGAGGCGTTCGAGGGTGGCGATATGGAAACCGCCCGCGCCCGCCAGGCGACCTCGGCCGAGATCATTCTCGCGTTTCGCCGATACGGCGGGCTGCCCGCAGCCAAGGCGATGATGAAGATGATCGGCCTGGATTGCGGCCCGGTGCGACTGCCAATGCAGAATATCTCCGACGAGCAGGCCGCCAGCCTGCGCGACGATCTGGAAGCGATCGGCTTTTTCGACTACTGTGTCCGGCAGTGAGCAACGAGTTCTACATCTTCGCAGGCGGGGGAACGGGTGGGCACCTGTACCCTGGCCTGGCCGTCGCGGGCGAGCTTCAGGCAATTCGCCCCGAGGCGAGGATCGTCTTCGCCTGCAGCGATCGGCCGGTGGACCGGCGTATTCTCGAACCTACCCAGCATGCGATTGTAGCCCAGCCCGTTCGCCCACTGCCGCGCCGCCCGTTCGACGTGCCCGGCTTTACACGGGCCTATCTGCGGTCGGCCTGGCGAGCAAGGCGGATGATCCGCGACCTTCAGCCTGCGGCGGTGTTGGGGCTGGGCGGCTTCGCGGCCGGACCGGTTACCCTGCGAGCGGCGAAGGCGGGCGTACGCACGGGCCTGCTTAACCCGGACGCCGTACCGGGCAAGGCAAATCGCTGGCTGGCAGGGCAGGTCGATGCGGTCTTTACGCAGTTTGACGGCACGGCCGGGGTGTTCCCGCCGCGGATTCGCGGGCATATAAGTTGCGTCGGCTGTCCGATTCGGGCCGAACTGCTCGGCGGCGACCGCGGGGAGGCAATCGCCCATTTCGGCCTGCAGCCGGACCGCAAAACGCTGCTGGTCTTCGGCGGAAGCGCACTGGCCGAATCGATCGATCATAGCCTGTCCGCCCTTGCGGTTGACCTGAGCCGCCGGGCCGGCGAGTGGCAACTGCTGCACATTGCAGCCAGGCCAGGCAACTTTCCCGACAAGTTCCACGTCCGCACGTTGGACTATTGCGATCGGATGGACCTGGCCTACGCGGCGGCCGACCTGGCCGTCTGCCGAGGCGGTGCATCGACCGTGGCCGAGCTGGCCGCGACGACCACGCCCGCGATCATCCTGCCGTACCCGCATCATCGCGACGAGCACCAGCGACACAACGCCCAGTCGCTCGTCGACGCAGGCGCTGCCGTATGCATAACCGACGCGTGCGACTCGGCCGTCAACGCGGCTGCACTGCGAAAGTCACTCCTGGGGATCATGGACGACGATATCGATCTGGCCCGCATGACCGCCGCAGCCGGACGACTCGCCAAACCCAACGCCGCCCGTGATATCGCCGAATGGCTCGTAGTTGCTAACACCGCCTAAAGAAAACTGCGTAAGTGAGGCGATAGAAGAGGTATCGAAACGGATTTGCGAGGCGCGGCCCGCGCGCTACAATCGGCGGGTTTGACACCGCTGCGCCTTGGCCATAGGATCGGCGAGGTATGGAAACCGAACCGCAAAGTATGAACGAGCGACAGGTCGAAACCGACCGCTTTACCGGCC
>SDBV01000490.1_pt1 | contig 56650 bp, 39 predicted proteins | sample 2277081 | NCBI WGS metagenome assembly SDBV01 (sample SAMN10402039, study PRJNA504765) | marine sediment metagenome | isolation source: marine sediment core GS10_PC15, 223 cmbsf | place: Arctic Ocean: Southern Knipovich Ridge | collected 2010
ATCACCTCGAACGTCTGCGAGGCGACGTCCTCGGCATCGTCGAGGTTTTTCGCCCCAAATCGCAACGCGAACCGACAGACGGGCCCCCAATAGTCCTTCAAGAACCGACTCCAATCCTCCGGACTCCCACCGGAAGCCAGTCGCCCAACAAGCGTCAATCGGGTTTGAGGAAAAGCCATAACAGGGCCCAAAGCAGGTGCAAAACACACCCACCATGGTAAAACACGCCGCCCGCCAAGTGCAACCCCTGACCTCTTGGGATTGACGCATTACAGTGCAGCTGTGTCCTTCGTGGTACATCAATCCCCAGCCGCAGGAAAAGAACGAAATACACCTCGTCGGTTTCCCCTTTTCCCCGCTTTTCCATTTTTCCTCACGTCCATCCTCCCTTTCACCAGATAAACCGGAGCCATCGATTGCCCCGATTTTGCCACTTTTCACTTACTTCAAAGGTCGATATCATGGGGGATTCGACGTGCGCCGATCCTTTCCGCGGAAAACCCCCGAAACGCCATGAAAACCGACGAACTACGCGAAAAATACCTGGCCTTCTTCGAGACCAAGGGCTGTACCCGCCGACCGAGTGACGTGCTGGTACCCCAATGGGACCCTTCGGTCCTGTTCACGCCTGCGGGGATGAACCAGTTCAAGGACCATTTCCTGGGTCGGTGCAAGCTGGAGTTCACCCGGGCGACCACCTGCCAGAAGTGTCTGCGGACCGGCGATATCGACAACGTCGGTCGGACCGCCTACCACCATACGTTCTTCGAGATGCTGGGTAATTTCAGCTTCGGCGACTATTTCAAACGCGACGCGATCCATTGGGCCTGGGAGTTCTGCACCGACAAGAAGTGGCTCGGCATCGATCCCGCGCGGCTCTCGGCCACGATCTACCTCGACGACGAAGAGGCGGCCGGGATCTGGCTCGACGACATCAAGCTCCCGGGGGAGCGACTCGAACGGCTCGGCGAAGACGAGAATTTTTGGCCCGCCAACGCACCCAGCCAAGGCCCCGACGGCGTCTGCGGACCGTGCAGCGAGATTTACTACCATACGGACTCCGGCCAGGTCGAGATTTGGAACCTCGTGTTCACGCAGTTCAACCGCGTGGGCGATCCGCCGGACAACTTGCGACCGCTGCCGAGCAAGAACATCGACACGGGCATGGGGCTCGAACGCACAGCGGCCGTGCTGCAGGGCGTCGAGACGAACTACCACATCGACATCCTACGCCCCTTGGTCGAAGCGTCCGCCGAAGTTTGCCACACGAACTACGATCCGGAAAGTGAAACGGGCCGCCGCTTGCGTCGCATTGCCGACCATGTCCGCGCTTGCACCTTCGCCGTGCACGAGAACGTCTATCCCGGCCCCAACAAGGAGAAGTACGTCATCAAACGGCTGCTGCGTCGGGCCGTGCTCGACGGTCGGCAGATGGGCGTCCGCGATCCGTTCCTGCACAAACTGGTCGGCACGGTCGCCGAGTTGATGAAGGCGCCCTATCCCGAGCTGAGCGAAACGATCACGCGGGTCTCCGGGGTGATCGAGCAGGAGGAGAGCAACTTCCTCTCGACCATCGACGCCGGGCTGGACCGCATCGGGCGGATCTTCCAGCAGATGAAGACCGAGAATCGTGGCATGGTTGCGGGTGCCGAAGCGGCCGACATGTACCAGACCCACGGCTTCCCACCCGAGCTCTTCGAAGCCCTGGCCGCCGAACATAACCTGACGTTCGATTGGGACGGCTACACGGCCGAGATGCAACGCCATGGGCTGGAGTCGGGCGGCGGGCGAAAGGTCGAACTCTTCAAGGCCGACCCGCTCGAAGCGCTTAAGAAGGCCATGCACGGAAGCCAGTTCCTCGGCTACGAAACGCTCGAGGTCGGCGATGCCAAGGTGGTCGGCATCATCGCCGCGGGGCAGCTTTGCGATAAGGCCGACGAAGTGGACCACGAGAATCCGATCGTCGTCGTGTTGGACAAGACCCCGTTCTACGGCGAGAAGGGCGGGCAGGTCGGCGACTTCGGCGAACTCTCGGGCGAAGGGTTTCGCTTCGAGGTAATCGACTCGCAGGCCGACGGCGCGTTCACGCTACATTGCGGCCATCTTCGCGAGGGAGAAATCTCGCTCGGCGCGACCGTGTCGGCCAAAGTCGATGCCGCCCGGCGGCAAGGCATCCGCCGTGCCCATTCGGCCACGCACCTGTTGCACCATGCGTTGCAAGCCACGCTGGGCGAACATGCCCAGCAGCAGGGCTCGAAGGTGGACGACGACCTGTTGCGGTTCGACTTCACGCACAACTCGGCTGTGAAGCCCGAGGAACTGCAAGAGATCGAACGGGAAGTCAACACCCGGGTGCTCGAAGGCTCGCCGGTCAGTTGGGCCAACATGCCCTTGGCCAAGGCCCGAGAGAGAGGCGCCATGATGCTCTTCGGCGAGAAGTATCCCGACGTGGTTCGGGTGGTCTCGATCGGAGATTTCAGCAAGGAACTCTGCGGCGGCACGCACTTGGACAACACGGGCCAGATCGGCCCGTTCCAGATCATCAGCGAAGAGAGCGTAGCGGCCGGCACCCGACGCATCACGGCCGTAACGGGGCTGGGTGCGTTGGATCAGATTCTCCAGACGCGAATCACACTTTCCGATACCGTGGCCGTACTGAAAGTCCCGGCTGAGGAGGTTCCCGATCGGGTCGCGTCGCTGGCCAAGGAAGTTCGCCAACTGAAGAAGCAAAAGGCCGCGGCCGCCAAGGCGGAAGGCCCCTCGGCCGAGAAGCTGTTGGAAGACGCGGTCGACGTGGGCGATACCAAGGTCGTTACGGCCGAAGTGCCCGGCGCCAATCCGAACGTGCTGCGAGAGCTGATCGACCAATTGCGTCGCAAGGCATCGCCGGTGGCCGTGATGCTGGGCACGCGTCAGGGCAAGGACAAGGTGATGTTGGTGGCAGGCCTCAGTCGCGATCTGGTCGCAGAGGGTCTCGACGCGGTCGAGTGGATCCGCCAAACGGCCGGCATAGTCGGCGGTTCCGGCGGCGGGCGCCCCGACATGGCCCAAGCCGGCGGCAAAACCCCCGAGAAGCTCCCCGAGGCCTTAGAAACGGCTCAAGCCGCTATCGAAAAGATGCTAAGCAACCAATAGCCGCTTGCGTCGGGGAGCTGGCCGAAGACACTGCTTCTGCGAAGCAGTGGCACACTTATCGAGGATGTCCCCGCAAGAACGACCTTTCACTCACTCCTGCCGGTCCAAAATGGCTTCGATCTGATCCATGATGCCGTTCATTACGGTCATGGTGCGGTCGAACGGATCGCTCGACATCATGTCGACGCCGGCCCGTTTTAGGATCGCGACCGGATAGTCGGAACCGCCGGCCGAGAGGAATTCCATCGTTCTTTTGACGGCCCCTTCTTCGCCGCTTAGGATTCGTTGCGACAGGGCCGTCGAGGCCGTGAAGGAGGTGGCGTACTGGTAGACGTAGAAATTCAGATAGAAATGAGGCACGTAGGCCCACTCGACACAATACGCGTCGTCAACCTGGCACACTCCCTGCTCGTGGCCGTAGTACTTCTTGAGAATGTCGCCGTAGATTTCGGTCAGCACGTCGCCGGTCAGCGGCTCTCCGCTTTCGGCCTTCTGATGAATCGCCAGCTCGAATTCGGCAAACTGGGTCTGGCGGAACACGGTCCCCTTGATGCCGTCGAGGTAAGTCATCAGCAGCGACAGCTTGACCTGATCGTCGTCGATCGACTTGAGCATCTTGTCGATCAGCAGGGCCTCGTTGAGCGTCGAAGCCACCTCGGCCACGAAGGTGGCATAGTCGGCCGTGGCGTACGGCTGGTTCTTGTTGGAATAATAGCTGTGCATCGCGTGGCCCAATTCGTGGGCCAGCGTGCTGACGTCGTCGTATCGGCCGTTATAGTTCAGCAGCATGTAAGGATGCACGTCGTAGCACCCGCCGTTGCAATACGCCCCCGTGCGCTTACCCGGCGTGGGATAAACGTCGGTCCATCGCTCGTCGGCAGATCGCTTCGTCACCTTGACGTAGTCCGGTCCCAAGGGTTTGACGGCCTCGATGACCAATTCCATGGCTTGGTCGTAGGAGTATTCCAAATCGACTTCCGCAACGACCGGGGCATAAACGTCGGAGTATTTCAATTGATCCACACCCAACATGCGCTGCTTCAGGCGCAAGTAGCGATGGAACGAATCGAGGTTGCCGTTGACGTTCTTGACCAGCGAATGATAGACCTCGATCGGGATGTTGTTCCGGTCCAGCGAGCGGTGCAAGCTCGACTCGTAACCCCGTGCGCGGGCGTAGAACATGTGGCTGTTGATTTGCGAGGAGAGCTGGGTCCCGATCGTCTGTTTGAACTGCTCGAAGGCCCCGAAGAAGGCCCCGAAAACGGCCTCGCGATCGGGCCGGTTCGTCGTGGCGCGATATTTGCGATAGCCGGCTTGGTTAAGTTTCACCTCGGTGCCGTCGGAAAGCGTGATCTCGGGAAAGGGCAACTCGGCGTTGCTGAAGATCGAATAGATCGAAAGCGGCGCGGACGCCACCAGGGAGGCCTCGGCAAGGATCTTCTCTTCCGGAGCCGAGAGCCGATGGGCCTTAGTGCGTTGAATGTCTTGCAAATACATCCGGTAGATCTTCAAGCGTGGTTCCTGCTCGATCAGTGCCTCGACGTCCTTCGGTTCCAACGATGACAGTTCCGGGGCGATGTACGACGCCTTCGAGCTGTAGTCGGTGGCCAGTTGCCGGAGCGTTTGTTTCATGCCCTGGTACTTCGACTCGCGCGTGTCCAGATCGGACTTCATCGAGGCATAGCAATAGAGTCGGCTAAGCTCCTTGTCGAGGTGGACGTTCAGCTCCAAGCAAGCCAGAAGCCGGCTCGGCGAATCGGTCAACTTGCCCTCGAAGGCGAGGATCTCGTCGAACCGCTCGGCGATTCGATTCTTCGCGGCCGTCCAGGCTTCGTCGGAGGGATAGATGTCCTGCAGTTGCCAGGTATATTCTTCGGGAACGCTCGCCCGATCTCGCGTCTGGGCAAATCCCCTAGAGTGACACAGCGCGATCAGGGTCAATAGCAAGATGGATCGAAGCGGGCATCTACGCATTCGTGCTCTCCGGTATTCGTACGGGTTGAAGCTCCATGACAACAGGCTCCCATCTTAGCCTTACGCTCGAACGGCCGCAAGGATCGCCGGATATGCCACACTTGCCTGCCGATTCTGGACGCATATAATCCCTCAGGCCGTTATGTGCCCGCTTTTGGGGCGTTTTTCTCCGATCTGGGCCGTCGGTTAGTGGCCAATCATCGTTCCACCGGGACAGGCCCGGTGGTGACGGACGAAACGTTCACAGGCCGAGTAATGAGCACACAAGGAACACCTACCATGGCAATCAAAGAAATGCTGGACTCCAAAACAGGGGCCGAGTCGACGGCAGTGCGAGTGCTGCCGCAGGACACTCACAACGAAACCTTGGTAGCGAACGTTCATCCTCCCGACTGGGTGAACCCCCAGCCGGCGGCGCGCTACAACCTCGTGGTGATCGGGGCGGGAACGGCCGGACTGGTCAGTGCGGCAGGGGCGGCCGGACTTGGCGCCCGAGTCGCGCTGGTCGAACGGGAATTGCTCGGCGGCGATTGCCTGAATGTCGGCTGCGTTCCCTCCAAGGCACTGATCCGTGCCTCGCGAGTCTATGCCGACGTCCGAGACGCCGGTCCTTACGGGGTCAACGTGCCTGCGCAGCCGCGTGTCGATTTTCCCGCCGTGATGGAACGAATGCGTCGGCTGCGGGCCGAAATCAGCGAGAACGATTCGGCCGACCGCTTCCGCAAGCTGGGTGTCGATGTCTTTCTGGGAAACGCCCGTTTCTCTTCGCCGCAGACGGTCCAGCTCGACGGCAAGACATTGCGGTTCCGCAAAGCCGTGATCGCGACCGGAGCCCGGGCCGCACGACCTGGCATTCCCGGTCTGGCCGAAGCCGGCTTCCTTACCAACGAGACGGTCTTCTCGCTCACGGAACTTCCGCCGCGTTTGGCGGTGATCGGGGCCGGCCCGATCGGTTGCGAGTTGGCCCAGGCTTTCGTTCGCTTCGGTTCCAACGTCTCGGTGCTGGAAGCCCGCACGCAGATTCTGCCGCGCGAGGATCGGGACGCTGCCGAGCGCGTGCAAAAGTCCCTCCAGCGCGATGGCGTCAATCTGGTGCTCGGATGCAAGATTCGCAACGTGCAAGGCAGCGGACAGGAAAAGATTATCCGTTTCAAGGATGATTGTCCCGACTTGAGTGTGGACGAGATTCTGGTCGGAGCAGGCCGCGTGCCGAACGTCGAGGGGCTGAACCTGGAAGCGGCTGGTGTGGACTATGATGCGCGCGACGGGGTCTCGGTCAACGATCGGCTGCAGACAACGAATCGATCCGTCTACGCGGCCGGCGACATCTGCTCGCCGCTGAAGTTCACCCACACGGCCGATGCCGCGGCTCGGATTGTGCTGCAAAACGCCCTGTTCTTCGGGCGAGCCAAGGCCAGTGCCTTGACCATCCCCTGGTGCACCTACACCGATCCCGAGATCGCCCATGTGGGTCTCTACGAACGGGAACTCGAGGAACGTGGCATTCCCTACCAGACTTTTGTGCAAGAGCTTGCCGAGGTGGATCGGGCGATCCTCGATGGACAATCGCAAGGGTTTGTGAAGGTTTTGGTCCGCCGCGGTAGCGACAAGATCCTCGGCGCAACCATCGTCGCGGCCCACGCCGGGGAGATGATCTCGGAACTGACACTGGCCATGGCCGGCAACCTGGGGCTGCGCACGATCGCGGCCACAATCCATCCCTACCCCACCCAGGCCGAGGCGATCAAGAAAGTCGCCGATGCCTACAACCGAACGAGGCTCACACCGCGGCTGAAGGGTCTGATGCAGAAATGGTTTGCCGTGGCCCGCCGGTGAGCCACATAGGCTTCTCTATCTTGCCTGATCGTTATAACCCGACCGCAATCTTCTCCTAATCGGCACGGATCGACTTCCCGAACGCAGTCGATCACGTTGGATGAACGATCTAAAGAAGGATGGGCTCGTGTGCCACTGCTTCGTGCGTGACTGTAAACGCCACCACGGGGCTTGTCCCCGTGGAGCGATGATTGACCACTAGCAATGGTCCGCTTTCCCGGCGTTCTTCGCCAATCTGGGTCGCCGCGGGACGCGGCGACCCAGATTGGCGGGCGGTGTCATTCGGGCCTGCTGGTTAGTGGCCAATCATCGTTCCACCGGGGCAAGCCCGGTGGTGACGGACGAAACGTTTACAGTTTGAGTTCGCAGAAGCAGTGGCACACGTTTGTTGGGTGGTCGAAATCAGGGAGAATCTCAGATGGGCCGTTGGATTGCGTTGTCGATTTATGGGTTGCTTTTGGCGGGGATGTTGTCGAGCCCGGTTGAGGCGGGTAATGTTTTGGCTTGGATCTCGGGGCGGCATAAGACGCCCACGGTGCACGCTCAGCGCGCCAGCTCGATCTTCGATTCCCGGCCGAGCCCGCACGTCTATCCCGAGTACAACGTCAACCATCCCTGGTACGGTTACGGCTTCGGCAAGCCGAGTTACGCTTGGGGATATTTCGGCGCCCGTTATCGCCCGGCCGTGATTCATCACAAGGGCTATTACGGCGACATCTCGCAATGGGGCTACCGCCGCGGGTTTTAGAGAGTGTGGCGCGATTCCCGTTAGCGGTTGAACCCGACGAAGAAGCTGAAGACCTCTTTGCGGTCGCCGATCTCGCTGCTGATGGGGAAGGCGAAGTCCAGGGCGATGGGTGCCGGTCCCATGGCGGGGATCATGATTCGCAGGCCGACTCCCGGCGCGATACGATACTTGTCGCTCCAGTCGTCGATGTCCGGCTCGACGGTTCCCGTATCGCAGAAGGCGACCGCGCGGAGCATATCGTCGGCCGTGATGGGGAACAAGTACTGGATTCTGGCCAAGGCCATGAAATGCCCACCGACCCGCACTCTGGTAGGACGGTCGATGGGCGAGGCGTCGCGGAAATCGAAACCGCGAATGGTGGAGTATCCGCCGATGAAGAAGTGATCGTAGATGGGCGTATCGCCGCCGCTCCACCCGAACCGCCCCGAAAGGCTCAGCACGTGGCGTCCCGAGCCGTCCGGCCGCTCGCGCATCAGGAAGTAGCGTTGCAAATCCGCTTCGATCCGCGGGTAGGAGAACGATCCGACCACTTGTTCGAACGACATTTCCAGCAAGTGCCCTTCGGTGGCCAGAAAGGCATTATCGCGTGTATCGTGGGTCAGATTGCCGCGAAATCCGTACAAGCTGGAATCACCGAGCACTTCGATCAACTCGGCCGGCGTCGGAACCCTCGGGTTGTGGATATTGATCTGCGCGGCGCGGATCGTGATGCCGCCGGTCAGGTCGTGAGTGAACCGATATCCGAATCGCACGCGGCCCCCCACCCGCTGTTCATTCCAATCGTCGTAATAACGGTCGTAGTAGAATCCACTTAAGCCCAAGGTAACCGACGTATCGAACAGATACGGTTCCTGGAAGTTCACCATGTATCGCTGGACTATCGTTCCCGGCAACATCTCCACGCGAAATCGTTGCCCGGCGCCGCGCCATGCGGTGGCGTTGCGGATGTCTTCCCAACTGTTGGGGAATCGGGTCCAATCGAAGTTCTGTTCGTCGATCACGATCGAGCCGATCAGCCCCGCGTCGGAGTTCACCCCCACGCCGAACATCAACCGCCCGGTCTGTGTCTCATGGGCAATCACGTCTATCGGCAACAGCCGGGTCGGTTCTTGGTCGGGAGAAACGCCGTCAAACGGCGAACTTTCTTCGAACAGGCTGCCGCCCATCGGATACCCCCCAGGCGCCACCATCACCGGGCCGTTGGCGGGAAACTGATTCCCGTAGACCGGTACGGTCGGCTGGGCTTGGTACGGCTGGGCTTGGTACGGCTGGGCTTGGTACGGCTGGGCTTGGTACGGCTGGGCTTGGTACGGCTGGGCTTGGTACGGCTGCTGTGGTGTTATGGCCGTCTGGGGCCGCTGAGTTTCTTGCCACGTAGAACGAGGCGAAAACGTCGGCACCTGCCGGGCTGCTCCCGGCGTGTATTGTCCCCGAATCACCATCTCTTGTGCCGGCCTTCTGGGCGGATTCGCCCGAGGCAAGGGCGTAGCCGGATCGAGCCATCGGCCCTCGACCGGCGGATTCGCCCGAGGCTGCCCCTGGGGCGGATCGAGCCATTGGCCCTCGACGTCCAAGTTGATCGTTCGATCGAAGCGACGGCCCTCGGGACTCTGGCCGCGGACGCTCGATCGGGGAGGCCGGGCGAGCTCGGTTTCGACGTCGTCATAGTCGGGCGGTGAGAACACGATTTTCGGTTGGATACCGCGGCTCGGATCGCTGAGGAACAACTGCGATGCCCGCAAACGCCGCTCGCTGTCCCGAAGCTTCCGGATGTCGACAATATCGCCCGGTTTGATCGAAAGGCGATTCAGCACGGTCGTATTGCGGGTGTGGGGATACTCGCCCTTGATCCGCACGTTGATCTTACCCACGCGGTAGCGATCGCCTTCCGAGATGTCGTAGACCAGATCGAGCTCGCCGGTATGTTCGGGGAACCGTATCTGGGGATCCACGTTAGCAAACACATAGCCGTCGCAGCCGTACTTCTCCTGGATCGTGGTTTGATCCTTGTTCATCTGCGACTGATTGTAGTCCATACCTTGCTGCAAACGCAGACTGGCGGCCAGTTCTTCACTGGCGAACTTGGTGTTGCCGATGAAGGAGATCTTGCGGACCTTGTATCGCGGGCCTTCGTTAATCACGAAAGTCAGGTGCAGCCACTTGCGGCTGGCGTTGAAGTCCAACTCACGCCCGACCGTGGCGCCGAAGAATCCCAGACCGCGGTAGTAAGCGGTCAGCCGGTTGAGGTCTTCGTCGATCTGCTCACGATCGACCTCACCCTTGAATACCCACGCAATGCCCGGCTTCGACTTGACCTGGGTCCTCAGCCGGCCGTCGCTGGCGATCGAATTGCCCACAAAGCTGGTCCAGAGAACCCGCTGCTTGAATCCCTCGTTGATCAGGAAGACGGCCCTGCGGTCGGTCGGCTTGTTGCCTTCCATCAGGGTAACCCGGGCACGGCCGAAGCCTTTGCTGTGATAGAATTCCTCGATGCGGGTGCGGCTTTCTTCGATAGCCATCGGGTCCAAGGCGCCACCCACCTTCAGATCCAGTTCCTTCAGCAGGACTTTGTCCTTGATCTTTTCGTTGCCGACGAATTTGATTTCGTGGAGGGTGGGTCGCTCGGTCACCCGAAATGTGACGATCACCCCGTTGGGAACCTGACGAGACGGCTCGGAATAGGTCTGCACGTTGACGAACATCCGCGAGCGGTCCAATTGCCGGACGTCTTCTTCGATGACCTCCGGGTCGAAGGTCCTTCCGGCCCGCGTATGGACCCGAGCGAGCACCTTGCGCTGAGAGATCGTCTCGTTGCCCTCGACGCGGACTTCGACCACCTTCTTTTCGGGCGGCAAGTGGCCAGGCAATTGGGCCATGGTCCGCCCCGGCAAGAACAAGGTACCCAGTAGCACTATGGCTATCACGGCCAGGCGGGAAAGCAAGCCGGAATCGATTCGCAAAGCGGCCATCAGCGCCCTTTTCAGTTGCCTAGAGTTCGAGCAGAGGAGAAGTTCGAAGGGAACGAAACCCAGTCGTCGAGACCGTCGTCAACGGAGCATTCGAGGCGCACCGTCGTCGGCAGCCGACCTGAAGGTCGCGTAGAAATACCGGAACTGCCCTGCCAGGACAAGGCGAGTTCCTCAAAGAAAGGGCCGGGCTGTTAAGCTGGGGTACGCTGGAAAGGAGGGGTGTTGTGTGGCTGGGGCAAAGCGGAGCGGTGCCCCAGGATCTTCCAACTCTGGGGCTTCGCTGCGCTCAGCCGCCAGCCACCCGGACAGCGGTGAATACTCGAAGGATCCGGCCGGCTACTCGAAGTTCTCGAACTCGTCGTAGGGCTTCCCGGCGAGGTTCTCGAATCGGGTGAACTTGTTGAACCAGACCAGCTTAATCTCGCCGGTGGGGCCGTTGCGCTGCTTGGCGACGATCAACTCGGCCTGACCAACCAGCCCTCGCTCCTGGGCCTCCTCGCGCGTGTGATAGGCCTCCTCGCGGTGGATGAACATCACCACGTCGGCGTCTTGCTCGATGGCGCCCGATTCTCGAAGATGGCTCAGCTTGGGTCGCTGGCCTTCCTTGCCCGTGTCGGCTTGACGGTTCAATTGCGACAGGCAGATGATCGGAATACTCAGCTCTCGGGCAAGGATCTTCAGGCGCCGGGCCATCTTGGCGACCTGCTCCTGACGTGGATCGCGAGGATCGTCCGGCTGCAAGAGTTGCAGGTAGTCGATCACGACCAGACCGATGTTTTGTTTGCGCTTCAGCCGCCGCGCACAGGCCGCGATCTCGGTAACCGTCCGACTGGGCGTATCGTCGATGAACAGCGGGGCTTGGCTCAGTCGGGCCGAAGCCGCCACCAGATCCTTTCGATCGGCCACGGAGATCATACCGCTACGGAATTTCCTTGCGTCAATGCGACCCTGCGAACAGAGCATTCGCTGGGCCAACTCCAGCCGGGCCATTTCCAGACTGACAAACAACGTCGGCACCTTGGCCTCGATGGTGACGTATTCGGCCATATTGATGGCCAGGGCCGTTTTTCCCATGCTGGGCCGGGCGGCCAGAATGACCAACTCGGCATCGTGCAGTCCGCCCGTCATGTTATCCAGATCGATGAACCCGGTCGGAACACCTATGCCTTCCGTGCCTTCCAGCCGAGCGTCGATCCGATCGAACGCTTCGAGCATCAGATCGTGCATGTTGGTGATCTGGTCGTTGCTCCGCGCGTCGTGCACGCTGAAGATCTTCTGCTCCGATCGAGAAACGAGCTCAGTCGGATTGACCGTCTCGTCGTAGGCGTCGCGAAGGATCTCGGTGCCGGCATGAATCAGGGAGCGCAAAGTGGCCTTGTCGCGGACGATTCGGGCATAGTAAACCGCGTTGGCCGCGTAGGGGACCGATTGGGCCACCTCGGCCAGATAGGCTGCTCCGCCGACGGCCTCGAAATCGGCCTCCTGCTTAAGCCGCTCAACCAGAAGCGTCGTGTCGATCCGCTTCCCCTCTTCGTACAGGGCCATTATATGGCCGAACAGCTTGACGTTGGCATCCGCGTAAAAGTCCTCAGCGTGGATGATCAGGGCCACCTCGTCGCACATTTCGGGAACCAACAACAGGCTCCCCAGCACGCCCTTTTCGGCGTCGAGATTCTGCGGCGGCAGGCGATCGAGGATTTCAGAACTGACGCGAAGGGGTGCTTTCCCGGTGCGAGGTTGTTCGGCAGTGGCCATGGCGATCCATGCTCCTGTGTGGCGGTGGCACAACCGTCATCATACCAAGAGATGCCCGATTGGCAAGGCAGTGGTTTGACTGGACGGATTCTGACTGTAGGAGGCGACTCCAGTCGCCGATTTCTAGTGGTTTTGGTGCTCGATCGGCGACGGGAGTCGCCTCCTACAAGAATGGGAGGGTTGGCATCGCGAGGGCGAGGGGTACCGCACGGGTTGAGCCGAGTGGGGCTGGTGGTAAGAATGGTGCCATGGCCGATCCCCCCAAGAATTCACGCGAAATGCCCTCTCTGGCCGAACACTGGGACCTCGACCCGGCGATTGCCATGCTCAACCATGGGTCGTTCGGGGCCTGTCCCCGGGCCGTGTTGCGACGGCAAGAGCAATTGCGGGGCCAAATGGAGGCCGAGCCGGTCCGCTTTTTCACCCGGTCCATGCTACCGCTGCTGGACAAGTCGCGTCACGAGTTGGCCGACTTGCTGGGTGCTAGGCCGCAAGACCTCGTGTTCGTGCGGAATGTCACCACGGCGATCAACAGTGTGTTGCGCTGCTTACGATTCGAGCCGGGTGATGAAATCCTGGTCACCGATCACGGCTACAATGCGTGCCGCAATGCGGTTCAGTTCGTCGCCGGGCGAGCCGGGGCCAAGGTGGTTGTGGCCTCGATTCGGCTGCCGGTCGACTCGCCCGGGCAGGTTGTCGACACCGTACTGGAAAGCGCGACCGACCGCACGCGGTTGGCCGTGCTCGATCACATCGCCAGCCCCACGGGCGTGATCTTTCCGATCGAGGAGCTTGTCGCCCGACTCGAGGAGTGTCATGTCGACACGCTGATCGACGGGGCCCATGCCCCGGGCATGGTGCCGGTGGACCTTGCGCGGATCAAGGCGGCCTACTACGCGGGCAACTGCCACAAGTGGTTGTGCGCGCCGAAGGGGGCCGGGTTCCTTCATGTGCGCGAAGATCGGCAGGCCGAGATGCAACCGGCGGTGATCAGTCACGGTTTCAACACGCCGCGGCCGGGCTACAGCCGCTTTCAGGACGCCTTCGACTGGACCGGGACCGACGATCCTACGCCTTGGCTCTGCGTGGGCGAAGCGATCCGTCTTCTCGAAACGCTCGACGACGACGGGATTCAAGGCTTGATGCGCCGGAACCGGCAAACCGTGCTCGAAGGTCGCCGCATGCTGTGCGAGTCGTTGGGCTTCGAACCGGTTTGCCCCGAGGAGATGATCGGCTCGCTGGCCGCCGTCAGGATGCCCGACGATCGGGAGCCCATGGGGCCGCTCGATAGCGACACGGCCATCACGCCGACGCATCCGTTGCAGACGCGGTTGCTGGAGCAATACGGCATCGAGGTGCCGGTCTACTACTTCCCAGCAGCGCCGCGAAAGCTGTTACGGATTTCGGCCCAGGCCTACAATCACCGGTCCGAGTACGAGCGGCTAATAGTCGCGTTGAGAGAGGTTTTCCCCGTTTAGTTCGGGGGTAACATCCGTGTGCCACTGCTTCGCAGAAGCAGTGTTTTCACCTCAAGAAAAAAGGGCGGCACTGCTTCTGCGAAGCAGTGGCACACTTTCGAGGGGCGACTACTCTTCGGCTTTTTCTTCGGTCGGTTCTTCGCTGACCGAGGGGACGACCCAGGTCTTCAATTCGGCCTCGACGCCTTGGCCCACGTGGACTTTAATGGTGTACAGGCCGAGTTCCTTCAGCGGACCTTCCAGACGTACCTGGTCTTCCGTGATGGTAATGTTATTTCGTTTCAGCACGGCGACGATCTCGGCCGCTCCCACCGAACCGTAGAGGTGGCCCTCGTCGTTGGCATTGGCCTCGATCGTAATGCTCTGCCGGCCGAGGGTCTCGGCCAGGGTGTGCAGATCGGCCAAGCGGGACTTTTCGATGGCCACCAGCTTCTCGCGGTGTTTTTCCACCATCCGCTTGTGGTGATCGCTGGCGACGGTGGCCAGACCCTGCGGAATCAAGAAGTTCTTGGCATAGCCGGGCTTCACTTCAACAATGTCACCCTGGTGGCCGAGATTGTCGACGCCTTGGATCAACAGCAACTCGATTCCGCCGTTCGGTCCCTTGGGGAGCCGCTTATTGCGATGGGGGACTTTGCGTTTCTTCTCGGTTTTTGTGTTGGGCATCGAACTTTAGACCTTATCTGATTCTTGATATTGCTTTTTCGTCGCTAGAAGGGGATATCGTCGCCACCACCGCCGCCGCCGGATTGCTGTGGCGGAGGACCGAAATCGTCCTGGGCAGGAGCCGCCTCGCTGTATTGGTCATCCGGCGCCGCGCTGCGACTGCCGCCACCGCCGCCGTCGCCGCCGCTTCGACTGCCGAGCATCTGCATTCGATCAGCGACCACCTTCAGTTTTGACATTTTTTGCCCGTCTTTCTCCCACTGGTCGACCTTCAAACGTCCCTCGATCAGCACGGACGAACCCTTGCTGAGGTACTCGCTGGCTACCTCGGCCGTACGACCCCAGAGGGTGACGTAGATAAAGTTGGTCTCTTCCACCCACTGATCGTTACGCTTAACCCGATCGTTTACGGCCAAGCCGATGTCGGCTACGGCGGTGCCGCTTTGGATGTAGCGTAGTTCGGGATCGCGGGTAAGGTTACCGACCAGGATCACGCGGTTGTAGCTAGCCATGGGCCACTCCTGTGCTTGTTACTCTTCGACCGCGGGCGTCTCCTCTTCGGGAGCCGTCGCCTCGGTCTTCTCGTCGGTGGTTTTCTCGTCGGTGGTTTTCTCGTCGGTGGTTTTCTCGTCGGTGGTTTTCTCGACGGTGGTTTTCTCGACGGTGGTTTTCTCGACGGTGGTTTTCTCGCCTGCGAAACCTGCCCCCGGTCTTGCCGATTTCGGACCGGCTTGGGCATGCTCGACCAAGGCATCGACAATCCGCGAATCCACCTTGACGAACAAGGATCTCAGGATCGTGTCGCTTAAGCGGCATTTTCGCTCCAGATCGGCCAATTTTTCGCCGGAGATGCGAAAGTAGGTCAGCCAATAGGTACCGCGGCGATGTCCCTTGATCGGATACGCCAGTCGTCGTTCTTCCCAAAGTCGGCTGACCAACATCTGGCCGCCGGCGCCTTCGATCATCTGGGGAATCTGGCCCGAGACCGTATCGGAATCGCGTCCGTAACGGTTCGAGTCCAGGATGTACATTCCTTCGTAGACGTTTTCAGCCAAGACTACGCTCCTCGTAAACAACTTAGTTGTATTGATTCATACATTCGGCGATACCCTCGCGAGCCCAGGTCACTACGCCATCGGCCGCGGCGGCCACCGCCTCTTCAATTTCGGGGATTTCCTGTTTCGTAAACTTACTCAAAACGTAATCGGCCCAATCCCACTGTTCGGGCGGCGACCCGATGCCGATACGAAGTCGGGCGAAATCCTCCGTTCCCAACCGCCGAACAATATCTTCCAACCCCTTTTGTCCCCCCGAGGAACCTTTCGCCCTGAAGCGGAGTTTCCCCACCGGCAGGTTCAAGTCGTCGCAAACGATCAATAGGTCCTCTTCGGGAATCTTGTAAAAACTGGTTGCCTCCTGAACGCTGATTCCGCTACGGTTCATAAACGTCAACGGGCTAAGCAACAAAACCCGTTGTCCGCCAAGGTTCACTTCGACCACTTCACCGTGGAACTTCGCACGCGGCGTGGACGGTCCGAGCCGCCGGGCCAACTCTCGCACGACGGCGAACCCCACGTTGTGCCGCGTTCCCTCGTACTTCCGGCCCGAATTACCCAGTCCCACTACCAATTTCATCGACGGTGTTCCCGAGCGTTCGGGTTATTCCCGCAACGGACCGTTTTGTACTACTAATCTCAAACATCATTAAGTTTTTGACAAAAAGGGGTCAGGGGTTAGGGGCTAGGGATTAGGATTTCAGGGCAAACTTGTACCCGAAACCCTGTCCTCTATTCCCGAATTCCTCTTTCCTATCCCCTAATCCCTAGCCCCTAACCCCTCCTGCTTTGCTTGCGGCTCTGCCGCGCTGTGTTACTTTTCCTTCGATCCCTCGTCTTCTTCTTCCTTCGCACCAATCACTTCCGGTTCGCCCTCTCCGGCACCCTCGGCTTCTTCTTCCGGCGCCTCCATCGGCACAACGCATTGCACGACCGTATCGGTCAGTTCGCGAAGAATCGTGGCGTCCTCGGGCAACTCCAAATCGGCGACCGTCAACGATTCCTCGAGTTTCAACGAGTTGACATTCACTCGTATTCTTTCCGGGATGGCGATGGCGGGGCACTCGATATCGACCTCATGGATCAAATGCTCGACCACGCCCCCTTCCCTCACCCCGGGCGCCTCGCCACGCAATTCGACGGTCACCCGCACCTGGACTTTTTCACCTTCGGCGATCCGGGTGAAATCGACATGGATCACATGGGTCCCCCAGACATCCCACTGTACCTCGCGGATAAAGGCCGATTCGTCGACGGCGCCGGTCAGTTGGACCAGTCGGCTGCCCTGAAAGACCAGGGTATCGAGCGCGTCTCGCGGAACGGTTAAGCAGGCGTTTTCCTCACCGTGTCCGTAGAGCACGCCGGGAACGCTCCCCGCTTTGCGTAGCCGCCGGGCAGTTAGCTTTCCGCCTGGCTGACGAGTTTCAACATTCAGTGTTTCCGCCATGGGAGTCCTCAGCAATAATCTCGGTCTAGTTCACTAGCCGCCCCGCGACGCCATTGGCTTGTCACGGAGTGGCGTAATGCCTTTATTACCAACGACTTACGAAACGAGGCTCGTCGTTGCCCGCCTGCCCGCCATGTGATTGTGCACCGGCGAGTGGGAGAGAAACATGTCATTTTGACGGAATCCCAGCGAATTTCAACCCCAGCCGCCATGATTCTCGCGGCGAAAGGGCCAACGGTCTTTAGGATGCCCTCAGAACTTTCCCCTTTTGCCTTGCCAGCCCCTCTTGGTGGTGGGATGCGTCCTGCCAATCCGTTTACCAGTCCTAAAGAAACAGTTTGCTGACCGATTCGTTGCGGTGGATGCGTTTGATGGCTTCGCCCAGCAGTGGAGCGACGCTGAGGACCTCGATTTTCGGGCCGTTCTGCTCCGGCTTCAGGGGGATCGTGTCGGTGATCACCACGCCGTCGACCGGTGAATTATGGATTCGCTCGATGGCCGGACCGCAGAATACCGCATGTGTGGTTGCCAAGTAGATCTGCCTTGCTCCCGCGTTGTGTATCACCTCGGCCGCCCCGCAAATCGATCCGGCCGTACTGATCATATCGTCGAAAATCAGGGCGACCTTGCCTTCGACGGGTGCTCCGATCACGTTCTCCTGGCTGGTCTTCTCGGCGCTGCTACGTCGCTTGTCGATGATAGCCAACTCGCCGCCGAGCCGCGCTTTATGGGTTAAGGCCCGTTTGATGCTCCCCTCGTCGGGACTGACGACCACGATGTCTTCGGGCGGAATGTTCATGCGCAGGAAATGCTCGTCGATCACCGGGGCCGCGTACATGTGATCGACCGGAATATCGAAGAAACCTTGAATCTGGGCCGCGTGCAGGTCCATGGTCAATACGCGATCCGCACCGGCCCGGGTGATGATGTTGGCCACCAGCTTGGCCGTGATCGGCACGCGACCTTCGTCCTTACGATCCTGCCGCGCGTAGCCGAAATAGGGCATCACGGCCGTAATCCGCTCGGCACTGGCTCGCTTGAAGCAGTCGATCATGATCAACAGCTCCATCAGCGTTTCGTTGACCGGGGGGCATGTCGGCTGGATCAGGAACACGTCGCAACCGCGCACGTCCTCGTCGATTTTGCACGAGATCTCCCCGTCGGGGAAATGGCCCATCGCCACACCGCCCAGCGCCAGACCGACGTAATCGCTAATTCGTTTTGCCAAATCAGGGTGAGCACTTCCGCTAAAAAGTTTCATGGTAGGGGTTAGGGGCTAGGGATTAGGGATCCGAACAAAACTGCCTACTGCCTACTGCATACCGCCTACTGCTTTCATCGTCTGTTCCACAACGGCCAAATCTTCTTCTGTATTGATACCCAGCGATTCGTACGGTTTCAACACGGGCAGGGCTCGGACTTTCCTTTCTTGGTTGACCAACACGCCGGGGCAGTCGGTCAGGTAGTACTCGCCCTGGGCGTTGTCCGAGCGAACGTATTTCAGCGACGCGAACAGGTCGAAGCAGTTGAACACGTAGTAGCTCATGTTGATTTCGGTGATCTTCCGCTGTTGGTCCGTGGCGTCCTTTTCTTCGATGATGTCGGTGAACTCATCTTCGGCGTTGCGGAGGATGCGGCCCAGGCCGGTGGGGTCTTGCTTGTAGCCGGTACCCAGGATACAGGCGGCCGGCTCTCGCTCGAATTCGTCCAACAGGGCCTTGACCGATTCGGTCCGCATCATGGGCGCGTCGCCGGTGACCACCAGGACCGGCCCCTCGTAATCGGTCAATTGGTCGCGCGCGACCATCACGGCGTGTCCGGTACCGAGTTGCTCGGTCTGCATGACGAACTCGATCCCCTCGCGGCCGTCGAGCGTCTGGCGGACCAATTCGTGGCGATAACCTACGACGACGAGGACCCGTCCGACCCCGGCGGCCTTCAAAGCATCGAGCACGTATTCGATCATGGGCCGTCCACAGACCTCGACCAGGACCTTGGGCAGATCGGAGTTCATCCGCGTGCCCTTCCCGGCAGCCAGCACAATGGCAACGCTTTCGGTCATGTTTGGAGCCCATTTTAGCAGGAGAAAACCAAGTTCTCCCATGATGCCACGAAACGCCGGTCCGTTCCAGGGGGGCAACCGAAATCAGTCGGTCGCGGCCACTTGCTCTTTTTTCTCTCGTTCCCACGCTCTGCGTGGGAACGCAATGCCACGACGCTCCGCGTCGCTGAAGCGGAACTTATCTTGGCGCAACGGGTTGCGCCGACGCGGGGCCGCAGAGCGGCCATGCAGTCCGTTCCCACGCAGAGCGTGGGAACGAGATATCCTGAACCCCACACTCACTCTTGATTGCAGCCATCCCGTGTATTTCGGCATGGCCAAACTCCGTTGACACAACCACCGACCGGGCTAAAATGAGGGATTCCCCCGTTCGGGCAGGGCTGGCCGGGGGTTCTTTATTTTCGGACCAACTGCCCTCGGTTTGGGGGGCATGCCAGGAGAAAACCGTTGGAAGAAGCCATCCAGAAGGCCGATGTGCTGATCGAAGCACTGACCTGGATCCGCCAGTTTCGCGGCAAGATCACCGTGATCAAGCTCGGCGGCAGCGTCATGGAGGCCTCGGCCGGGCTGGTCCACTTGCTCTTGGACGTGGTTTTCATGGAAACCGTCGGCATGTACCCGGTGGTGGTCCATGGCGGCGGGGCGGCCATCAGCCAGGCCATGACCGAGGCCGGGTTGAAGGCCAAATTCGTGCAAGGGCGACGCTACACCGACGACGCCACGCTCGATATCGTCGAACGGGTGCTGGCCGGCGAGGTCAACCAACGGTTGGCACGCCGGATCAACGAACTCGGCGGGCAGGCCGAACCGATGAGTTTCCGCTCGACCAACGTCCTGTTCGGACGCCGTATGGAACTGAAGGGCCCCGACGGAAAACCGGTCGACTTGGGCCATGTGGGCGAGGTCACGCACGTCGACCGGGAGCCGATCGAGCGGCTTTGCCGCCAGGGGATCGTGCCGGTCATCCCCTCGATGTGCGTCACCGACGACGGCGAGAAGCTCAATGTCAATGCCGACACGGCCGCTACGGCCGTGGCCCAAGCCTTGGCGGCCGAGAAACTCGTCTTCCTCAGCGATGTGAACGGCGTGCGACGTGATAAAGACGATCCCGACTCCTTGGTCCACTCGCTCAACGATCGAGAAGCCCGGGAACTGATAACCAACGGCGCGATCGCCTCGGGCATGATCCCCAAGGTCCAGGCCTGCCTGGAAACGCTTGAGCGGGGTGTGCATAAGGTCCACATTATCGACGGCCGGTTGCGGCATTCGCTGCTGCTGGAGATTTATACAAGTAAGGGCGTGGGTACAGAAATTGTCAAGGAAGTGGAGAGTAGTTAGAGGCGGACTTTTACCTCCCCTCTCCCTTTGGGAGAGGGGCCGGGGGTGAGGGCATTGAAAGAACACGCAAGCCCTCACCCTAACCCTCTCCCAAAGGGAGAGGGGACCAATTTGCAAAAGTTCAGTTAGAGGCGGTAACTGATGGCAGCTAATTGACGGTGGGCCGAACCGCAGCCGCCAAACGTTTGTCACCTAATACTACAGCGCAAGGTCGTGCGGAGGGAGGCGGGCGTAAAGTGTTGTTACTGAAGCGTTTGCGCGAATAAGTTGTAAGTTATGAGTTATAAGTTGTAAGTTCTTGAATGCTCTCACGTTGAAAAACCGAAAACTCACAACTTAGAACTCACAACTTAGAACTCACAAACCCGTCACGAAGGAGAAATGGCCGTGGACGCAACAAGTCCGATGAGTTCCGAAGATACGATCAAGCTTTTCGATCAGTACGTGATCCCCAACTACGGGCGATTTCCCGTCTCGCTGGTGCGTGGCGAGGGCTCGTTCGTTTGGGATAGCGAGGGAAACCGATACCTCGACCTGTTCCCCGGCTGGGGATGCAACCTGCTGGGCCATTGCCCGGCTCCGGTGGTCGAGGCGGTCCAGGATCAGGTGGCCCGGCTGATCCATGTGCCCAACACCTGGTACATGGAACCGCAAGGGCTTTGGGCGAAGGCTCTTTCGGAGAAGAGTTTCGGGGGCCAGGCGTTTTTCTGCAACTCGGGAACCGAAGCCAACGAGGCGGCCATCAAGTTGGCCCGATTGCACACGCCCAAAGAGCGATACAAGATCATCACGTTCGAGGGCGGATTCCACGGCCGTACGCTCGGCTCGACCGCTGCCACGGCCCAACCGAAATATCACGAAGGCCTGGGCCCCTTGATGGCCGGATTCGTCTATGCACCCTACGGCGACCTGGACGCGGTCGCCGCACTGATCGACGACGAAACGGCAGCCATCCTGGTCGAACCGGTCCAGGGCGAAGGCGGAATACGGATTCCACCCGAGGGGTTCCTCCCCGGGCTGCGGAAATTGGCCGACGAGAACGAGTTGCTGCTGATCTTCGACGAAGTGCAGACCGGCGTGGGACGTTGCGGCACGTGGTTCGGCTATCAGGTCTTTGATGTCGTACCCGACGTGATCACCTTGGCCAAGGCGATCTGCGGCGGCTTGGCGGGCGGGGCCATGTTGACCACCGCCGAAATCGCCCCGAGTCTGCGTCCCGGTATGCACGCGGCCACGTTCGGTGGCAACCCGATCGCGGCTCGGGCCGGAATCGCTACGATCGAGATGATCGAAAACGAGAACCTGCTGCAGGCCGCCACCGAGCTCGGCGACGTATTCCGCCAGCGACTTGAGCAGTTGCAACAGGAGTGCGAGCTGATCCGAGAAGTCCGTGTGTGTGGCCTGATGATCGGCGTGGAACTGGCGATCGAAGGCGCCGAGATCGTCAAGGGCTGCATGCAGCGGAACCTGCTGATCAATTGCACTCAAGGAACCGTGCTGCGTCTGTTGCCCGCCATGACCCTGACCGAAGAGCAGGCCCTCGAAGGCTGCGACATCCTGGCCGAGGTCCTTCAGCAACAGGCCGCCGGCAGTGTGGCCCAATAATCGACTGCGAGAACGTACGCCATGCGAAACCTGATCACCCTTTCCGACCTGACCCCCGCGGAGATCGAGCACATCTTCTCGATTACCGAGGACCTCAAAGCCAAGTTCAACGAGGGGCTTCGCGAGGCGTTGCTACCCGGCCGGGTGATGGCCATGCTCTTCGAGAAGGACTCGTTGCGGACCCGGGTCAGCTTCGAATCGGGCATGACGCATTTAGGCGGCACTGCGTTGTTTTTGGGCAACGAGGCCGGATTCAAACGCCGCGAGAGCATCGCCGACTTTGGTCGCGTGTTGGCCGAATTGGTCGACGTGGTCGTGGTCCGGGCGAAGCGACATGACACGGTCACCGCTTTGGCTGAGCATTGCACCTGTTCGATCATCAACGGGCTGACCGACTACGCGCATCCTTGCCAGGCCATGGCCGATCTGTTCACGCTTCGCGAGTTGGCCGGATCGCTCGAAGGCCATACCTTGGCCTGGGTGGGTGATGCGAACAACGTTGCCCGCAGCTTGGCGCTGGGGTGCGGCAAGGTGGGTATGAAGATGGTCGTCGCCTCGCCCGAGAAGTACCGGTTCGACGACGACACGCTGTCCATGCTGAAGCGGGAAGTACCCGAGTTGCAACTGACCCTGACGGCCGATCCGGTCGAGGCGGTTCGCGACGCGATGGCCGTCTATACGGACGTTTGGGCCAGCATGGGGCAAGAGGGCGAACGGGAAACGCGTCGCCGCGATTTCGCCGACTATCAAGTCAATGCCGAGTTGATGTCGCACGCCCAACAAGGGGCCGTCTTTATGCACTGTCTGCCCGCTCGTCGCGGTGAAGAAGTGACCGACGAGGTGATGGACGGCCCGCAAAGCGTCGTGATCCAACAAGCCGGCAACCGGCTGCACGCCCAAAAAGGCATCCTCGTATGGCTACTGGGCGCCAAAGCGTAAGCCGCTTGCGGCTTTGCAATGTTTTATTCCTAGCGCGGCAGAGCCGCAACCAACGTGGGAGGGTTCAGGGTTCGCACCGTGCCCAGAAGTTGCGACGAAAGACTCTACACGCCGTCGATCTCCAGCAACTTGTCGATCGCTCGTTTGGCCGGGGTGCTGTTGTGGGCGTGGGAGTCGTTCTTAGCCGGTTCCAACTGGTAAAGCCAATCCAACTTCTCGTTTAGCAGCGCGTCGTTTAGCGGCTGGGCCCCGTCCATTGGAGAGTAGGGCCCAGCGTTCCTTGCTTTCGATTCGACCACCGCCGCCTGGGCCGTCAAATCGATCAACGCCAACTCGGTACCCGCCCAAGTTTGGTGGTTCCGTGCAATCAGCGTATCGATCGCGTTGACCCGCCGGTCGCGGTTGAAGTCGTAGACGTTGTCGATTGCTGCCGGGTCGAAGAAAGGCTGCGGGTTCTGTCGCGTCGCGAGCACGTCGATGGCGTCCACCGTGGCGTCGGTCAAAGAGTTGCCCGTCTCGCCGGGCGCGCTGCCGAAGTAGAACACGTCCGGGAAGCTCAGGCCCGTGCCGCCGTTGGCCAACACGGTCACCTCGAGCCACGTGTTCCGGATGGCCCCGTCGTTCCAGGTCAGGGTGATTTGGTTGACCGTTGCGTCGATGCTTGCCGGTGCCGGGGCATCGGTCCAATTGCCGGGCGTGTCGTCGTTGCCCAGCTTGAAGGTGAAATCACCGGCGTCGATTTCGCCCGGGATGAGCACGCCCACGATGTCGATGATGATCCCGTTGATGCCGTGGACGTAGCTGGTGTAGTTGGCGAATGAGGCTTGCCCGCCCGGTTGCAAGGCCGTCTTGTCCGGGGCGATGGTGTTACCCAGCGACGAGTTGTTGTAGAAGACGTACCGGCCCGCTACCCCGCTGGTCTGCAGTGCGGTCGCTTCGCCGGGTGTCGGCACTTCGGCGGACCAACTGGCCGGGTCGTTCCCCCAAGCAGTTGCGGCAATCCGGTTTAGTGAATCACCGCCATCATCGGTGCTCGGTTTCCAGGTGTTCGAATAGTTGACCTCGTCTTCAATCACGTGGGGAATAAAGAGCGGGTCGTCGGGCTCCGGATCGTCGGGGCGTTGCAGTTGGATCCGCTCACCGACGTCGTCCAGTGAGTCAAGGTCGGTGCCGAAGATCGCCACTTCCGGCCCGATGCCGTATGCCACACGGAAAGCGTCGAGCTTGGCCGGATCGGACGGATCGAACGCAGCGACCACCAACGCGGAACCGACGTCAAGAACGGTTCCCGGGACAAAGTCGAAATCGAATCCCTTGCGCAGCCGCCAGCCGGTCAGGTCGATCGGATAGTCGGCCACGTTGAACACTTCGACAAACTCCAACTCGTCGGGCACGGCGACGCCGGGCGAATTGTACATCACCTCGCTGATCACGACTTCCGTCGGCAATCGCGGGCCGCTGTTGGCACCGTCCAGTGTAAGGCTTTGCATGGGGTACAGATCGCCCGCCGCGTCGGGCCAGCGTCCGAACGATTCACCTTGAAGTGCTCCGCCGAATTCGACATGGTCTGCGAACCGCAACGAACTGCCGTCGCCGAAATCGGCCAATAGCCACACATCGTCCTCCCGGGTGCCGTTCAGGGCAAAATCCTTGGGATCGTTCGGATCGAGCCCGCCAAACTCGGTCGCCTGATCGACCGCAAACACCTGGCCTTGGTAATGCCCTTCGTAGAACGTCTCGTAGCCGTAGGCGGGAATCGTGGTGCCGACGGGAATCTGGAACTTGAAGAAATCGTCGTTGTCGTCGCTCAGCCACCAACCGTCGAGCACCACCGCGGTGCCGGTCGGGTTGTAAAGCTCGATGGCGTCGACCAGCGGGTAATCGGTGTGCGTGAGCACTTCGTTAATCACCACATCGGTATAGGGGCCCAGGCCGATGACGCCGGGATTGCCCAAGAATTCGCTGCTACTGCGCCAGTTGTCGCTGTCTTGCAGATAGGTCGCGCGAGCCGGCTCGGTGCCCGGTACGGCGATCGGGTCGATCAGTTCCAGCGAAGGACCGTTGCTATCGGCGCGGTTGGGCCAACCGGCGTTGCGGGAATCACCGTAAATGAAATCGAAAATGGTCTGTCCGTAGCGATCGACCAAGGTGATTTGTTCGCCGCCGTTACTGAGTTTTTCGTCGTATTCTCCGTCAACCAGGTTCTCGACGTTCCCGTAGCGATAGACGAAGGCGTCCCAGTTCTTGGGTAGGACGGCAAACTGGCCCGGCTCCAACGGCTGCACGTCGCCGACGCGGAACTGGTAATCGATCCCGTTGGTGAACTGGGCTCCCGCAAGATCGATCGTCACGCCGGCGGTGTTGACCAACTCGATAAACTCGAAGTCGTTGTTCTCGTCGAACCCGGCGGCGAATTCCTCGGGAGTCGGGTCGTAGGGGTTGTAGTTGATCTCGCTGAGGACGAGGTTCCCGATACCGGCCGCGTTACCCACGAAGAAGTCGGCCTCGGTCATGGCCGACCATACGCCGTTCAGCGCTCGGGCCTTGACCACGGTCGAACTCTGCAACGCCGGACCGTCGTTGCCGATTAGCTCCAGATCGAAGCTGACGTCGCTGCTGCCGAGCGACGCCTGGTGAACCTCCACGGCCAAGACGTTCGGGCCGTCGATCAACAACGCCGGGTCGAAATAGTACTCAGCAAACTCGTTTTCCGCAGGCGGTGCGGCGAACGAAGACGCGAAGGTCTGATAATCGACGTTCCCCAGCGGCATGTTGTCGCGGACGATTTCCTGGCCGTTGAGGTAGACTATGGCCCCGTCGTCACAAAGGAGCCGTAGTTTCATTCCGGTGAATTGCGTCGGGTTGGAAACGTTGAACGAACGGCGGAAGTAGGTCGTCGTGTACTTGTTGAGCGGATCGCCGCCGTATTCGATCGCGGTGGCCTCGTCCCCGTCGCCATAGCCGAGTTGAGCCGGGCCGGAGTTCCAGGGGTTGTCGTTGAAACCGGGCGCGTACCATGGCGTGCCTTGGTCGGACCCGTCGTCGCGATAACGCCAGTTGGCCCCTGAAGAGACGAGCGGGGTTTCCGTGATCGCGGCATCGAACTGGATGGCACCCGGCCCACGGGGATCGGACCCGTCGGTCGTGTACCAAATAGTGCCGGCCGGGGCAGTCATCCCCAGCGCAAACCCGGGCTGGACCTCGCCGCCGTGCAGATTGAAGGTCGGGGCCTCGACGCTGGGAAACAGGTTCTTGTTGCGTAGTTGATCCAGGACGACATCCGAACGCAGAGGAATGAACCAGCCGGTTTCCGCAGCGATGGCGGTCAGCCAGGTGCTCTTGGTTCGCGGCGGATGGAGCCACGCATCACCCCAACGGGCCGATTCGGCAATGATGGCCATGTCGATTTCATCGGCGCGGGCTTGCAAGCGTGCGGCGGCCACCCCGGGAGTCAACACGCCGCCGTTGAAAAAGTGCTTTTGCACCCGATCGGCAAACTGCATGCGATACTCCGCATGGGAGGACAACTCCTGGTGGATCCACTGCGGGTTGCTGGTTGCCAAGGTCGATCCGGCGGGAAACGGTCCCGTCCGGTCTTGATTGATGCCCACGACCGACAGCGTATGCTCGGAATCGTGCGCGAAGAATCGGAACCCCTCTTCGCCATTGCGGTTGCGCATGCCGTACCAGTTGTTCGGGTTGGTGTTGCCGATGAACCAGGATACGGGCGCATCCAGATTGCCTCCGTAGAAGATCACCAACATGTAGTCGATCAGATTGTCGACGTCCAACAGCACGTCGTAGGCCGGATTTCGCGTGCCGTCGGGGTCCAGACCCTGAAGCTTCATGTAAGCTTCGTGACGGGCCGGGTCGCTCCCACCGGTGGCGACGTCGCGGGCCTGATTCCACAGATCGGTCCAGGCGTTCATATTGCCGTCGGTGGCCTCGATCGTATAGCCTGCGGTCACGTCCACCTTGATCACGTCGTACTCGTCGGCAGTCCCGCCCAGATACGACGACCCGAACGACGCCTCCGAGCGTTCCTGCGACTGGAATAGCCCCCAATACTGGCCGTTGATGTAGAGGTGATAGTAGCGACTTCGTGTGTAAGGCTGCCCCATGTCGCGCTGGGTATCGCGCGAGAAGACGTCGCGAACGAACGCATTGCGCGTATCGCCGCCGAAGTGCCAGGAGTAGTTCTGGGCCGAGCGCAAATCGATGTTGTCGAACTTGTCGACCCCTTCCTCGCCGAACAACGGGTAGTCCAGCTTGCCTTCGCCGTACTCGCTGCGGAAGAACAGCCGAAACGCATGTTTGGGATTAGCCGGCCACCGGCTGTAGCCACCGCGAATCCGCACGCCCGCATCGATCTGGAATCCTACTTCGTTGCCGCTAGGGTCGATCAACTCCAGCGAGGCGGGCCGTTCCCAAGCCTTACCGCGACCGTATGGGTTGACATAGATCCCCTGGCTCGCGCCGAACAGATTGTCCACGTCGGTTACCAGCGACACGGAGGGAATGGCCGTCAAGGCCGCGTCCATTTGCGGTCCCCACGTCCCGTTGTTGACGATGTCCGGGTCCATGCCGTAATTGAGCACTTGCCCGTTGACCGCGCCGGCAGGCCAACCGGCCGGAGTCCCCGCCTGGGTCTTCACGTCGTCGAGGAAGATATAGGTTCGCGTTCCCACAGCGGTCGGCACGTAGTTCGGCTTGAAGGCAGTCGCCCGTAGCGTGGTGGTCTCATCGATCGTGATGGGACTGCCATACTCGATCCCGTTGGTTGGCGTCGGCTCGCTGCCGTCGGTCGTATAGTGAATCGTCACACCCGGCGTAGTGCAACTGAGCGTCAGCGCGAAAGGCGAACTGAAGAAACCATGATCGACACTGAAATCGACGTCCGCCGCAATGTAATTGACCCCCGGGGTCGTGTTGGGAGCACCTGGCGTAGGCTCCGGAAAGAAACGCTTGGCCTTTCCGGTTAATGCCGGTAGGATCAGGAAGTCCCCGTCCGACAGATCGACGTTCAGCCCGTGGATCGCCAGCACGTTCGTGCCTAGTTGCAGAAGCCCGATCGAGGCGGTCAAGTCGATCACCTCAGTTTGCAGCGAATCGGCCACATTGCGGGCAATCGTGGCGGTCGAGTCCCACTGGGGTGTCGGAGGCGCGTTGCGGGTGGCTACCTCTTGCCCGTTGATATAGGCTACGAAGGCGTCGTTGTATTTCATTCCCAGTTGCATCGAATCGAACGCCGAGATATCGGTCACTTCGAAAGGAATCCGCATGTAGAGCGACGAGCCGATGTCGTGCATCACGTCCTCGATGTCGATTTGCACGCCGGCGCCCACACCGGTCGACGTCGCGTCGAACCCCACGCCGGTCGCCATGTCCAACACGAACGGGACCGCCAACGCAACGTTTTCGGCATCCGGCGTCCCCGGGCTATCGAAGGTCCAGTCGGACGCATTGTCGTGATCCGAGCCGCCGATCCGTTGCACAGCATTCGACCCGGCCCCGTCGCTGTCTATCGAATTCCCAAGCCAGATTCCGTCCAGATGAATATCTTGTACCCCGTTGACGTCGACCTCGAACAGGGCCATCTCTGCGGGCGTGTAACCCCAGATGACGAAATCAACGACGCTGCCCACATCATCCAGGATCAAGACCCAACCGACGTCGCTGGCTCGCCAAAAGATGTCGTCCGGGTCCGCATCCTCGCGATAGAGGACTTCACCCGGGCCAACCGAACCGGAAAGCTCCCACAGATACCCGTGGACATCGTTGATTAGGCTGCTTGCCGCGTTATTGGCCGCGACGACCCAACCGGTGGTATCGATCGCGGTTTGCGAAACGTTCTGAATTTCGATGTAGTCGGGAGTACCTGTACCGCCTTCGGTAATCAGGATCGCCGGCAACTCGGCATAGCTGGTCCAACTCGCATCATTAAAGCCGGGCGCCGTCCAGTTCAGCCCCAGCGAATCGTCTTGTGGTACAAGATGGGTCAGTTCGGCTCCGCCGGCGATGCCGAAGTTCCCCGTTTCTTCCGTGAGGCCGTACGAGGTGTCTTCATACTGCAGAGGGAACGCCGGCGCGTAGGCGTGCACGACCGTGACCCCGTCCGGCTGCACCAGGGCCAAGTACTCGCCGTCGCTGTCGACCTTGAAGTTGGTATGCAGCTCGCTGCCGGCCAGGCCGCGATCCTTATTGGAAGCGAAAACGACCAGGTAGTCGTTCGGTTGAAGTTCAACGGCCGGGAACCGCCACCGGTTAAGGTCTTCGGCGTCGTCGGTCAGATACCAGCCCTCGAGATTGATCGGGGCTTCCGCCGGATTGTGGATCTCGATCCAATCCGAGTATTCGCCGTCCTCGTCGGCAAGGATCGTTTCGTTGATCGCCAAGAACTCGCTGATGATCGGCCCGGTACCATCGAGCATCGTCCGCGGTTCCAACTTCTCGAAACGCAACGCGGCTCGTCTAGTCGGCCGTCTCTTAAGTTGCCTAGGGTATCTTCGCGACATGCTCTGCTCCGAGGAGTGCCCGTTCCACCTGAAGAGGAGTGCCGGCGCCACCACCAGGGTGTTTCCAGCTAGAAAAGTCGATCCAATCGAATTATTCATTATGCCACAAAACTACGGGGGCTGCAAGCATTTCACCCGATTCCGTCACGGCAGGCATTTGACCGCCAGGGCTTGCAATCGGCCGGAAGAAAGTTACAATACCCTGCTTCTTGGGGACGTAGCTCAGTTGGGAGAGCACCGCTTTTGCAAGGCGGGGGTCGTCGGTTCGAGCCCGATCGTCTCCACTACCTCAAGCCGCTTGCGGCTTTGCATCCCACCACGGTCGATAATTCGTCTGCGCACAGGGATCCAGAGAAACAGGGATCCAGAGAAACACGGCTTGACCGGTCAAGGGACCATGCGATGATCAACCCCCTGGAATCTTGGAAAATGGACAGAAATGCCTTGTCGGTCGAATCGCTCGATGCCAACGGTGGTGACACGGCGTATTGGCTCACCAAGACGCCGCAAGAACGGCTTGAAGCCATGGAATTCCTGAGGGTTGTCAACTACGGTCAAGATGCAACTTCCGCCCGACTTCAAAGAGTTCTTAGAGTTACTCAACTCGGAAAAGGTTGAGTATCTGTTGGTCGGTGGGTATGCGGTGGGATACTACGGTTACACGGCCACTGTTTCGTTTATGCTTTGAGTAATAAGAACTCCGCGTCTCTGCGCGAGATTCTTGTCGGCTTCGTGGAGTCGTAACATAGTCTGGTGCATAGCCATTAGAACGCGAACACATTTGGCGAGACCCCAAAGTATTCTGCCAGCGAGCCGATGAGCCGGCGATTTAGCGCGCGTTTGCCGGATAAGACTTCTGAGATCGTGGAGACTGCAATCCCCGTCTCCTGCGACAACGCGGTTTGCGAAACGCCTTTCGCCTCGATCAGATGCTGAAGCATCTCGGCGTCCGGGAGGGGCGATTCCGGGTGAGCGTCCGTTTCGTATTGATGAACGAGGCCACTCAATACCTCCAAGTAGTCTTCCTCCTCCAACTCCAAATGCGCCTTGTCTAAGAGCGCGTCAACCATCCGGATCGCCTGGTCCAACTCGGCGTCGTTTCGAATAGGGCGGAGCGGGAACTGCTTGATAAGCTCAAGGTATCGGCCCGGGTTCTGATTGTGTGAGCGATCAGCTATCGACATTGGCACTCATCCTTCCAGTTTCCCCGGTCGTACTCTTCATGGGTAAGCACGTGCCGGATGTAGATTCTCCCATACTGGTAAAAGGGAATCGCGATTAAGCGAAACTTGTTCCCTGCGATGTCAAACACAAGACATCGCCCGACCTGATCTGCGCGACTATAAGTCTGCTTCACGTCGGCATACTTCTCCCAAGTGGATTGCTCCGCCACACGATACCATGCCCGTAGCGGTTTCTCCGCCTCCGGCCACGTCTCCCAGAACTCCCGTAGCTTCTTCTTTGAAATAACGTGCATCCGTGCCCCCGGTATGCTATCGTCCACCCACTACTTAAGTATTTTCGCAAAATGCGAAATTGTCAAGTGGAAAAATCAGCCAAAACGGGCCTTTGCACCTCCTTGAGGGGAAAGCGGTGCCGGCTGGCGCAAGCTGATTTGGCCATTTTGGCCACAATCGCCTGTCATTTATTCCCCCAATTGAACTGATTCCACTTCCTTTTGACCCCCGGTTATTGACAGATTTGGTGGTTTTGATATAATGGTTGCCAAACCCCATTCCTAGGGCAGACAAGCCCAGAGGCAGCGCAAGCACCCAATCTACTTCGGCCCGCGTTCTTCGCGGGGATTCTCTCGGGTGCGTTCTTCATGTCGCCGATTTCTCCGGCGATGGTTTCAACACTCACTTTTTCTTCTTGGAGACAGACATCGTGAAACGCTCATTTATTGGACTCGCAGCACTGGTTATGCTCCTTGGCGGCACCGCTGAAGCAGACATCACCTATACCATCACCGACCTGGGAACGCTCGGCGGTGTCGGTTCGGATCCTTACGGCATCAACGATTCGGGGCAGGTGGTGGGTTGGGCTTACAACGCTGGCGCGCAGCAGCGCGCCTTTCTATATGGCTCTGAGGGCATCATGACCGACCTGGGGACACTCGGGGGTGCCTGGTCGAATGCTATCGACATAAACAATTCGGGGCAAGTGGTAGGTTACGCTCAAAACGCTAGCGGTCAGCAGCGCGCCTTTCTTTACCAGTCCGGGAGCATGACCGAACTGGGAGTACTCGGCGGCAGCGAGTCCTGGGGTATCGGCATCAACGATTTGGGCCACGTAGTGGGTGAGGCTTCCGACGCCAGCGGTCAGCAGCGAGCTTTTCTTTACGAGTCCGGGAACATGGCCGACCTGGGAACGCTCGGGGGAGACGCTTCGAGTGCTTACGACATCAACGATTCGGGGCAAGTGGTAGGTTGGGCTCTCAAACCCAGCGGTCTGTGGCACGCCTTTCTTTACGACTCCGGGACCATGACCGACTTGGGAACGGTCGGGGGACGTTTTTCGCTCGCTTACGCCATCAACGATTCGGGGCAGGTGGTGGGTCGTTCTGAAACGGCCAACTACAAGCTTCACGCCTTTCTTTACGACTCCGGGAGCTTGATCGACTTGGGCACGTTGGGAGGAACCGTTTCGGAAGCTTACGACATTAACGATTCCGGACAGGTAGTGGGTCGTTCTCTCGTCAAGAGCGATCACGCTCACGCCTTTCTTTACGAGTCCGGGCACATGACCGACCTGAACGATTTGCTGCCGCCAAATTCTGGATGGGACTATCTCGCGGTAGCGCGTGGCATCAATAACAAGGGCCAGATTGCCGGATTTGGTCTGGTCAACAACCAAGTTCGCTCCTTCCTGATGACGCCCGTCGTCCCCGAGCCCTCCACGTTGACGCTACTCATCGGGTCGCTGCTGGGAGCGCTCGGGATTGCGGTTCGCCGGTATCGGCGGCCAAACGAATGAGTTAGCTACGCCCCATAGAGTCGGCTTTCGTCGACCATGGCCAGGTAGTTGTCCAAGGGGATGTAGTTGGCTACGGTATTGCCCGAGCCTAGGCAGAATCCGCCGCCCGGTTGGCACACGTCGACCGTTTCACGAACCCGACGTCGGATGGCCTCTTCGTCGGCCCGGCATAGGAAGTCGACGTCCATGCCGCCCAGCAGGGCGATCTTCCGGCCGTACGTCTGCTTGCAGTCCTGGATCGTCCAGATCGTGTCCTCGAAACTGTGCTTGCCGTCGATCTTCACGTCGTCGATCAGGTCGTCCATGATCTCGTTGAGCTTGCCGCACGAGTGAAATAGGACCAGCCGGCCGGCGTCGTGGACCCGCCGGGCCAGGACCTTGTGGCTGGCGAGGCTCAGTTGCCGCATGTCGTCGGGCGAACAGAGTAACCCTGTTTTGTAGCCCATGTCGTCGCTAACGAATACAGCCTTGACCTTGTCGCATTCCAGGTAGCGGTCGACGCACGCGATGTAGAACTCGCGAAGCCGATCGGCCACCGCCTCGACCAGATCGCGTTGCTCGAACAGGGCGTAGCAGAAGCTTTCGTAGCCGAATAGCCAGGTCAACCGCTCGCAGAAATGGGCCGTCGTGCCGCCGATCAGACACAAGTCGTCCGGCAGATGCTCTTGATACCAGTATAAGTCTCGCGCGATCTCGTCGGTGGTCGGGTCGGGCCAGGGATACTTTTCGAAATCTTTCCAGCTTGCGATCGGGCCGACGTGTTCGTCCTGATACTCGCGCCCGCCCGCTCTTTTCAGCTCGGCCGTGTCTTCGACCGAGTGTCGGTAAAAGGTGAGTTGAAAATCGAGTTGCACGCGAACGTAGTCGAGCCCGACGAACCGATTGAACGCGATATTCTTCTTGACCGCATAGTCGGCCGCGGCCGGGTCCTGGCCGGCCATCAGGTCGAACCGGTCGACCACCGCATCGATCACTTCCGGGTCGTGAAACAATTCGATGTTATGCACACGTTCCGGCGTCCCCTCTCGACGAAGGTTACTCAACAGAGCGGGCCAATCGGGCTGAAACGGCTTCTGTAGGCCAGGGAACTTGGGCATCAATGGAACTCCCTCTTGCTCTGTCTCTTAACTAGTTGCCGACTTTCCGCCGAATGCGCATCGCCCCGTTTTGGTTCTGCGTCACCAGTAGTGCTCCCTCGGCCGCACGGCGTTCGAACAAGGCCGCCATCAAAGACTCGTCGCCGGGCCAGGGATATACGAACACCACATCAAAATCATCCGGATCGAGCCCCAGGTCGGTGTAGGCATCGTCCGCGTCCGTGACCACCCAGGAAAACCCGTCGTTGTCCGCGGCCCATGCTTCCGCGACAAAGGCTTCGTCCTCGCGTGGAATGAAGCTTCCGTGCACGAACTCCACGGGCAGAGCGAAGTCCTCGGCAAGCTTCCGGGAAGCGTCGACGAGCACTTTTTCGGTCTCGATGCCACAGGCATCAAACTCGAGCATTGCGGCCAACGACGCGACGACTCCGAAACCACTTCCCCATTCGCAGAATGAATTACCCGGGGCCAGCTTCGCCTCCGCAATGGCTCGCAAAACACGGTAGACCGTTGCGAAGTCACTCGGCACGAAGCCGCTGATGCTTGAGGGGATATCATCGACAAACTCTTCAACACGCGAATCGGCTTCGCAAAGAAAGCCGAGCACGTCGCCGGGCAAATCCGACGCGTTGATCGAGACTTCGATATCCACCAGAGACACGCGACGCGACTTTCAAGGTTGAATACGTTTGCAGCGACAGCGCCTTGTCAGCAACACGGCTCGCAATTCTGTCGCTGAGCCAATGCTGCACTATTCGGCAAGTCGCACGTTTTCGGCACAAGGCCCTTTGGGTCCTTGCCCCTCTTCATACTCGACCTGTTGTCCTTCGGTAAGGGCCTCGAAGGTCGTACCCTCCACAGCCGAACAATGAAAGAAAATATCGCCTCTCTCACCGTCAATGAAACCGAATCCCTTGTCTGTCAACTTCTTGATCGCACCTTGTGGCATCTTCCACTCCCTATAAAACTTAAAACGTCCCAAAACTGCCGCCATTGCCACACGGGTCGTTCCCGCAAAGCAAGGCGACGGTCAAAACACTGCGAGGGGCCGATCTCAGCACCTCGTAAATCGCAATTGTACTACCATCAGCATGCAGCACAAGGGGGGGCAAATGGCCGTAATTCCCGGCTTTTCCGTACAACCGACTGACCGGAGAGTTGCGGCCCCGGCATGATTCAAGGCAGATTCTGCCGTTTTTGGCCGGAAATCAACCTTCCTTGTACGGCATATCCCGCCCGACTACAATACGGTCAAACGTGAACCACCGAAAGAAGATCCGACGGGGGATCGTGGCGGTCTCCGCCTTCCCTTTTCCGCTTTATCTCGAAGGAGCATCGAAATGAGACGAACAACGACCTTGGCCGTTTGGGGGATTCTGTGTCTTGCCGCCGCCGCGATCGCGACGGAAGGCGACATCTTGATCGCCGACTTCGAGGGCGACAACTACGGCGATTGGAAGGTCACCGGCGGGGCATTCGGTCCCGGGCCGGCCAAAGGCACGTTGCAGGGCCAAATGGAGGTCAGTGGGTTCCAGGGCAAGGCGTTGGTCAACAGCTTCTTCGAAGGCGACGGCACCACCGGCACGCTCACTTCGCCCGAGTTCAAGATCCAACGGAAGTTCATCAACTTCCTAGTCGGCGGCGGGGCGCATAAAGATCAGACTTGCATCAACCTCTTGGTCGACGGCAAGGTGGTCCGCACGGCCGCCGGTCCCAACGACCGGCCCGGCGGCAGTGAAGAACTCGACTGGCACGCTTGGGACATCGCCGATCTGGCCGGCAAGCAGGCCGTGATCCAGATTGTCGATCAGGCCACCGGCGGCTGGGGACACGTCAACGTCGATCATATCGTCCAGTCCGATCGCAAGTCGTCGGTCGAGACGATCGCGCGTGAACTGACGGTCGACAAGCCGCTGTTGCACCTGCCCGTGAAGACGGGGGCTAAGAAACGGCTGATGCGTCTGATTGTCGACGGCAAGATGGTCCTGCAATTCGAGATCGAACTGGCCACCGGCGAGCCCGACTTCTGGACGTACACCGAAGTCGACAAGTATCAGGGCAAGACGCTGCGGATCGAGGCCGACAAAATGCCGGCCAGCTCGACCGTGCTGGACGCCTTGAAACTGGCCGACGAGCGTCCGGATCCCGAGGGCATGTACAAGGAAGAGTTCCGCCCGCAGTTCCATTTCACGCCGGCCCGCGGTTGGACCAACGACCCTAACGGGCTGATGTACTACGACGGCGAGTATCACCTGTTCTTCCAGCACAACCCGTTCGGCATCAACTGGGGGAACATGACGTTCGGCCATGCTGTGAGCCGCGACCTGTTCCACTGGGAGCAGTTACCCGACGCGATTCATCAGGACGAGTTAGGTACGATTTTCTCCGGCTCGGGTGTGGTGGACCATAACAACACGGCCGGTTGGCAGACGGGGGAACACAAGGTGATGGTCTGCATTTACACCTCGGCGGGCGGGACCAACGCCGAGTCGGCGGGCCAACCGTTCACCCAATCGATCTCCTACAGCAATGATCGCGGCCGGACCTGGACCAAGTTCGACGGCAACCCGGTGCTCGAACACATCGTCGGCGGCAATCGCGATCCTAAGGTCATTTGGCACGAGCCGACCAAGCATTGGATTATGGCCCTGTTCCTCGACGGCAACGACTATGCGATCTTCACTTCACCGAATCTCAAGCAGTGGAAGCGGACCTGCGACGTCCCCATGCCGGGCACGGGAGAGTGTCCCGATTTCTTCCCCTTGGCGGTCGAGGAGGTCCACCGACCAGAGGTCGAGGGCGACAAAAGCAACGTGAAATGGGTCTTCTGGGGCGGCAACGGCAATTACTATATCGGCAGCTTCGACGGCGAGAAGTTCACGCCCGAGAGCAAACTGTTGAAAAGCAAATGGGGCCAGCAGTGGTACGCCGCGCAAACCTTCAGCGACATTCCCGCGTCGGACGGACGGCGGATCATCATCGCCTGGATGAACGGCGGGCAGTATCCCGGCATGCCGTTCAACCAGCAGATGTCGACCCCCTGCGAGTTGACCTTGCGAACCACGCCCGAGGGAATCCGTCTTTATCGGCTGCCGGTCAAGGAACTGGCGGGCCTGCATGGCGACCACCTGGGCCTCCGCAACGTGAAGCTCAGCCCAGGCGAGAATCCCTTGTCGGAACTCTCCGGCGACTTGTTCGACATTCACGCGGTGATCGAACCGGGCGATGCGGCCGAAGTAGGCTTCTCGATCCGCGGCAACCCGATCACGTACCATGTGAAGGACAAGACGCTATCGGCCTTTGGCAAAAAGGCCCCGGTCCCGCTGATCGACGGCCAACTCAAGCTGCAGATCGTGGTCGATCGTCGGTCGGTCGAGGTTTTTGCCAACGACGGTCAGGTGGCCATGGAGTTCTGCTTCGCACCGGCCGCGGACAATAAGAGAATCGAAGCCTTCGCCCGCGAAGACGCGGCGATGTTCAAAACGCTCGACGTCTGGGAATTGAGATCGATCTGGCCGCAGTAGTTGCGATCGGTCGCGTTTCCGGAACTGGTGTGCCACTGCTTCGCAGAAGCAGTGTTTCTCCCGAAAACTAAAGCAGCACTGCTTCTGCGAAGCAGTGGCACACGTTTTTCAACGGACTGCTAAACGGTGCAGGGGATGGCCGGCCGCTAGAGGTCATCCAGGCCTGTGAAGGCGGTGATCAGGGAGCGTAGCTTGCGGCGCAGGACCGAGTAGCTGAAGAATTTCTTGCCCAACTCGAAGTTGTAGTCGACCATCTCCTGACGATACTTGGCGTCGCTGATCACTTTGCGGACTTGTTCCAGCACGGTGCGCGTGAGGAACCCGTCCATGGTGACCACCTTGAAGCCCTTGGGCTCGATGTCGGCGATGAAGATCGCGTAGCGGTTGACCAGCACCGGCTTGCGGAAGTAGAACGCCTCGAGCAGCGCGTTCCCGAAGCCTTCGTAGAGGCTGGGATAGGTGATTAGGTCGGCGTGGGCGTAGACCTCTTGGAGCGAATGGCCGGGGACCTTCCCGTTGCTGAACGGGTCGACCGAGCTGACCTGGGCTTGGATGAATCGCAAGTCGACGCCGGAGTGGTCGGCCAGTTCGATCAGCGCGTCGCGATATTCCAACCCCTCGTCGCCCGACTCGTGTGAAACGACCAGCTTGCACTTGGGGTTCTTCAGTTGCGAGACCAGGGCAATGGAGTGTTCGATTCCCTTTCGCGGCACAACCCGGGTCGGCTGCAGGAGCATGATGTCGTCCGGTTCCAAGCCGATCTCTTTCCGCAGGTTGCTTTCGGAGTAGAGATCTTCGGGCTCGGTCTCGAAATCGAGCACGTTGGGGACCATGACCGACGAGGCCCCCTTGCGCCAGGAAAGGTCCTCCTGGGCGAACGAGTTGATGGTCACGTGCTGCAGGGCGGGCAAAGTGGGCGGAAAGGCCATGGTAAGGTAATCCCCCACCGCGTTGACCGAAAACCGCGGCCGCTCCCAATAGAAATCGTGATGATGGGCAATCGTCGGCGTGCCCGTCTCGGCAATGAAATGCGTCAGGGCCACCCCCAACGGAATGTGCATCGGCAGACACAAGGCGTTCTCGACGATCATCATGTCCAGTTCGAACTTGGCCTTGAACTCGTAGAGCGTGTTCTTCAGGTGGGCGGCCACTTCTTGAATCTTCCGGGTCAACTCGGGCAGCCGCTGCCGCACGCCGAACGCCCGTTCGTTGATCCAGACGTTGTCCCGGTCGTAGAAATAGGCCTCCGGCACCGTCATACTGACGCCCGGGTCGCGGTCCAGCTTGCCGGCATACCAGTGGCTGACGTGTTGGTAATCCCAGAGAATCCGCGCCCACTTGGCGCTCTCCAACGAGACGCCGTCCGTGCCGGAAAACCTGGTCGATATGAACCCGATACGCTGCTCAGCCACGCCTAACCTCGAACTTCTTGAGACGAAATGCCCGTCTTCGCCGTCGTCGGCGCGCGGACGCGCTACTTAATAATAATACACTCGGAAAGCTGCCTCAGATCGGTTAGCACCAAATCGGGCGAAATTCCCTCGATCCGGCCGTCTTCCGGGCGGCGTCGTAGGCTTCGGGCATCGCCGGCAAACAGGGCTGTCCGCAACGCCACCTTCCGGGCCGGAAAGACGTCGTTGAGCATGTCGTTGCCCACATAGAGCGTCTCGGCCGGCATAATCCGACGTTTTTCCAGCTCCGCGACGGCCATCTCGTACAAAGCGGTTCCCGGCTTGGCACGATTGTACCGGTAAGAATAGTACTGCAACCTTGGGTCGAAACCCCAGTGCTCGGCCGATTCGCCCAAAAGGGCCTCGAACAAAGCCGGCGTAAAAAACTGGGCATTACTGACGAGCCCCAAAACGAGTCCCGCGCCGCGAAGTTCCTCTAGACACTCTGGTAAGTGGGGCATCGGCCAGCACGGGTTGGCCCTGGCTTCGTACTGCACAGCCAAACACTCGATGTCGATTTCGCGACCGGCCGTCGGGTCGATCGCGCCGTGCTCGGCCAGTGTGTCGAGCACTTGGCGCCAAATCCGTAAGATGTCGACCTCCGGATAATCGATGCCCGCCCGGCGCGACTCGGCATGAGAGGCCTCGATGGCTGCGAAGAAATGCGACATGCCGACAGACGGCTTTCCTGCCATGGGAACGTCCATCGCCCGCAACGCCCCGGCCAGGGCCTGCTCGCAGGCTGCCTGCCGAGCGGTGCCGACCTCGCCGCTGTCGCTGATGAACAGGGTGCCATAAACGTCGAACAACACGGCCCGAATCCCCGAAAGCCGCCGCAACACGGGCTTCTCCCCGGTCGAAATCGGCTGCAAGGGCCGAAATTGCTCGCGAAAGATCTCACCAGCCAAACTAGTCATAGTCAAAATCCGCGTAAGCCGCTTGCGGCTTTGCAACGTCAAACAAACCCCACCCAGAATACATCTTCCGCCCAATATACAAGATTCTCGAACGAATAAACCATTCCCCCCGCACGCGGGTCGGCCGAAGGAATCCTTCCCCTGGGGGGCGTTGCCCTGACGCATGAATTCGGCCATAATACGATTCTTCCCGAGAAGGATGCCATGACCGAAGCGTTTAATCCCTACTACCGCTGGCTGGGTATTTCGCCCAAGGATCAGCCGCCGAACCACTATCGGCTGCTGGGCGTCGAAGCGTTCGAGAACGATCCCGACGTGATCGAGTCGGCCGCCGACCGGCAGATGGCCCACCTCCGCACATTTCAGACGGGCCAACACTCGGCCGAGTCGCAGCAATTGCTCAACGAGATTGCCAAGGCCAAGCTGACACTTCTGAACTCGGCAAAAAAAACGGCCTACGACGAGACCTTGCGTGGGAGTACCGGCCCAGGCCCGCCGGCCCATCCACCCAAGACCGTCGCAACACCAGCGGCCGCGGCCCCCGGCTTCCAACCCGTAAGCACTTCGACCGCCAGAAGTTCCTTAGCCCGCCGGCATGGCAGACGCAAGGGCCCCCCGTGGCTTGTGCTGTTCTCTTTGGCGGCCGGAGTTGCCCTGTTGGGCGGCGCGCTCTATTGGCTGGCCACGCATCAGGCGCCCCTCGAAAACGGGCCTCCTCAGCCCGAGCCCGAGGTGACCGTTTCGCAAGACCAGCCAGAGCCGCCGAAAGAAAAGCCGCCGGTTCCCGATCCGAATCAGCCGACTCCGAAACCAGAGGATAATTCGACCAAACGCGATCCGCCGCCGAAAAAACCAAAGGAACAACGGCCCGAAGTCCCGCAATCGGTTGACAATCGAACCGAGACCTCGGTCGATCCGCTGCCGGAGGAACCACGGCCCAGGGTCCGGCCTCGAAGGCCTCGGACTCTGGATAGTTTGCTTGGTGTGAACGACGATGATTCTCTGCCGGAAGCCGACAAGCTGCCCCCGCCTTCGGCCCAAGAGCAAGAACAGGCTCAGCAGCAAATCCGCGAGATCTTTGCCAAGGAATTTCGTGCGGCAGAGAAACGTGACGGCAAGAAGGCGTTGGCCGAGATACTTTTGACCGAGGCCCGCCAGACGACCGACGATTCACCCGCCCACTATATGATGCTTCAACAATCGGTCCTTCATGCATCCAGGGCCGGTGAGGTGCTACTGACCCGCGATGCGCAACGGACGCTCGAAGCGTTCTACCGGATCGACACATGGCCCGCTCGCGTGGAAGCTTTGGAGCGGTTGGGACACTCGGTCCGCACGAACGCGTCGCGCCAGACGCTCGCCCGAAATGCCCTGGAACTGGTCGAGCCGGCCTTGGCGGAACATCGCCACAAGGCGGCCAAGGATCTTCTACGTATCGCCACGGCCGCCGCCGCGAAAGCCCGCAACGACCTGCTTCGCTCCGAGGCCAAGGATCTGAAAGAGTTGGTTCGTGTCAGCGAAAGAGAATGGAAGAAAGTCGAATCGACTTTCACAACGCTTGAAGAAAACGCCGACGACCCGGAGGCCAACCTCAAGGTCGGAAAACATTATTGCTTCGACCAGACAGACTGGGCCACCGGCCTGCCGCATCTGATCAAGGGAAGCGACGCGGCGCTGAAAGAGCTGGCTCAAGCCGACCTAGCCATGCCTGCCGTGCCGGCCGAGCAAATCAAACTGGGTAACCGCTGGTGGGATCTGGCCGAGCGGCTCAGGTCGGATGTCGAGAAGAACGGCGTCAAAACCCGGGCTGGCTACTGGTATCGCCTGGCCCTGCCGCGGCTGAAAGGCCTTGAAAAGATGCGCTACGAGAAGCGGCTGGAGGAGGTCAAGAATCTCAAACTGCCGGCGCCGTTGGCAAAGCGCCCGTTGCGGCCCGGCGACGCCTTGCCCAAGGGCAAGTGGATCGACCTATTGAAGTACGTCCGCCCGGATCGCGATCGGGTCAAAGGCGAGTGGGCGCACGACGGCAATACGCTTTCGGTGAAGTCAGGTCGCGCATCGCGGATCATGGTTCCGGTAACCATACAGGGAAGCTATGACCTAGAACTGAGCTTCGTGCGGCGCAGCGGCAATGACTCTATTCTGGTGCTCTTGCCGGCCGGATCATCAGCCTGTGACTTTATGCTCAGTGGCTGGCGTGGAGGAGCCGACGGCATTGAGATAATCAACGGCAAAGAAGCGAATAACAACGCAACCACCAGAAAACCCAGCTTCATAAAGAATGGTCAGCCCTATAATCTGTCGATCAAGGTCCGCGTAGACACAGAAAAGGAAACCGCAAGCATTTACGTTCTTGTTAACGGCGCAGAGTACACTCGTTGGACGGGGCCACAAAGTTCTCTTGCTGTGAGGAGAGGATGGGAGCTTCCAGACCCCGCCCGGCCCGGTTTGGGAGTCCATAAAAGCGTGGCCTCTTTTGCCGACGTGCGTTTTTGTCTGGTCTCCGGCGAAGCGTCGTTGGTGGGGACGGCACAATAATTTGACCCTCAGGCAATGAACCCGGCGTAGCCGTCGGGAATTAACCGTGAAAACTTCCACAACTCACTTCATGTGAAAGGAACCTCGAAATGACTGGTATCTGGATTCTCGTGGGGCTGTTGACGCTCCTGGTGATCGTCGTGCTGATGATCGTCGGCATTTACAACCGACTGGTTGCACTGCGGAATCGCTTTAAGAACGCGTTCGCACAAATCGACGTGCAACTGAAACGCCGCTACGACCTGATCCCCAATCTGGTCGAAGTGGCCAAGGGCTACATGTCGCACGAACGCGAAACGCTCGAGGCGGTCGTGCAGGCCCGAAACATGGCCGCCAGCGCCGGGCAGGCCGCCGCCGACAACCCGGGTGATCCGGCGGCTATGAAGTCGCTCGGGGCCGCCGAGGGGCAGTTGACCGGTACCTTGGGCCGATTGTTCGCCTTGGCCGAGAACTATCCCGACCTCAAGGCCAATCAGAACATGATGTCACTGCAAGAAGAACTCGCGTCGACCGAGAACAAAGTAGCCTTTTCCCGGCAAGCCTACAACGATTCCGTGATGACCTACAACACGGCCCGGGAAACGTTTCCCGCGGTGATCTTCGCCGGCATGTTCAACTTCCAAGAGGCCAACCTGTTCGAGATCGAGGAGGCCCAAGAGCGCGAGGCCCCGAAGGTTTCGTTCTAGGTGCAACTGTATAAAGCCGCGACCGTTGGTCGCGCCACGGGCAGCACAAAAGCGGTTTGTCGCAACATACGAGCGCGACTTTATATAGATGGGCGCGACCACCGGTCGCGGCTTTATAGGGAGGAACCCACCCATGGACTTTTTCGAACAACAGGAAGTCGCCCGACGTCAGTCCGGTCGGCTGGTTTTCTATTTCATCTTGGCCGTGGTGGCGATTGTGGTGGCCATCTACGCGGTGGCACTAATCGCGCTGGGTATGGCCGGGGGTGAAGACAGTCCCTTTGCCGCATCGCTGTTCCACCCGGAACTGTTTCTGGCCGTGGCCGGCGGCACGCTCTGTGTGATTCTGCTGGGGAGCCTCTACAAGACGTCGCAACTCTCGGCCGGCGGCGAAACGGTGGCCCTGATGATGGGCGGGCGGCTGATCAGTCAGCAGACCAACGATCTGGCCGAACGCCGGTTGTTGAACGTGGTCGAGGAGATGGCCCTGGCTTCCGGCACACCCGTGCCGCCGGTCTACGTGATGGACAACGAGCCGAGCATCAACGCCTTCGCGGCCGGATTCGAGTCGGGTGACGCGGTGATCGGCGTCTCACATGGTTGCCTGGAGTATCTCAACCGCGACGAGCTACAAGGCGTCATGGCCCACGAGTTCAGCCACATCCTCAACGGCGACATGCGGCTGAACCTTCGTCTGGTCGGCATCCTGCACGGGATCCTCGTGATCGCCCTGATCGGCTGGTTCGTGATCCGGAGTGTCGGCTACTCGGGCCACCGTTCCCGCAGCAGCAAGGACAGCGGAGGAGGCGTTATGGCCGTTCTGGGGATCGGCTTGGGGTTGTTGGTCATCGGCGGGATCGGGCTGTTGTTCGGCAAGCTGATCAAGAGCGCCGTCTCGCGGCAGCGCGAGTATCTGGCCGACGCCTCGGCCGTGCAGTTCACCCGACTGCCCGAGGGAATCGGCGGGGCGTTGAAGAAAATCGGCGGCCGGCCGGAAACCTCGAAAATCGAGGACGCCCATGCCGAGGAGATCAGCCACATGTTCTTCGGCTCGGCATTCGGCAGCCTCAGCAGTCATCTGTTTTCCACTCACCCTCCATTGGTCCCTCGAATTCAGCGGATCGACCCGAACTTCGACGGCACGTTTCCCAAAAAGGTCAAGCCTGTGCGGGTGACGGCCGAGTCGGTGAAGCCTAAGCCCGAGAAGAAACCGGCCGATCCGTTTGCGGCCATGCGAGCGGGCGGGCTGGGCGAAAGCATTCCCTTGGACCCCAGCGGCGTGCTCGGGCAGATCGGCGCGCCCGGCATGGAGCAACTTCTTTACGCGGCCATGATTCTCGAGACGATTCCGCCGCCGGTTCGCGACTCGGCCCACGAGCCGTACGGTGCCCGGGCGGTGATCTATGCCATCTTGTTGGACCGGGACGCCGAGATCCGCGGCCGGCAGATGGACGCGTTGAAAGACCATGCCGAGGAACTCTCCTTCCGCGAGACCGAGCGTCTGATCCCGTTGCTGGATGAGTTACCCGAGCAGGCCCGACTGCCGCTTTTGGAAACGACTTTTCCCGCCTTGAAGCAGCTTTCGGCCGACCAATATGCCAAGTTTCGCGAGAATGTTCAGAGGCTTATCGAAGCCGACGACAAGCTTGATCTGCTGGAATACTCGGTGCAATCGATGCTATGGAAGCACCTCGACGTCCACTTCGGCCGCGCGAAGCCCAGCGGCGTGCGTCACCATCGGCTCGAACCGATTTTGCCGTCGCTAATCGGCGTCCTTTCGACCTTGGCCTATGCGGGCCACGATTCGCCCGAAGAAGTGCAGCGGGCGTTCGACCACGCGATGCAAGAGACGGGCCGTGCCGGCACGTTGCTGCCGAAGTCCGACTGTTCGTTGCGTAATCTTGACGCCGCGTTGAAGACCTTATCGGAAGCGGCCCCCAAGATCAAGAAACAGGCCCTGGCCGCCTGCGTAGCTTGCGTGGCAGCCGACGGGCAAGTCACGCCGCGCGAGAGCCAGCTAGTCCAAACCACAGCCGCGATGCTCGGCGTACCCGTGCCGCCGATTAGGGGTTAGAGGGCTACGAATCCAGTACCACGAGAGTTTTCGGGGCTGGTCGCTTCAGTGACCATGCAACCTGACCGCTAGACGTCTGAGGTGTCGCCTTCGGGCATGTAGAGTAGGCGGCCGCAGGATTTGCAGAACATGGGGCGGGCGAGCAGGATTTCGGCACATACGTTCAGCGGGACGTGCTGGTGGCAGCCGGTGCAATACTGGTTCTCGATCGACGCCAAGGCGTCTTCATGCCGTTGACGAACTACGCGATCGTACATCTCGCGGATTGGGCCCGGCAGATGAGTTTCACACTCGGTCAATTCGCTGCGCAGACGTTGGGCGTCGGCTCGGATCAACGGTTCCTCTTGGGTGATCTCTTGGCTGACTTCCTCGGCCCTTCGCTTGGCCAGCTTCAAGGCCGTTTCGGCTTCGGCGACCTTCGGCTCGAACTGTTCGATCTTCTCCCAGCCTTCGAGGATCTCGTCGTCCAACACGCTATTGGCCATTTCCGTGGCGGCGATCTGGTCCTTCAGTACCTGGTATTCCCGATTGCTGTTGGCCGCGTTGAGTTTCACCTTGAGTTCCTCGATCTTGGTTTCGCCGCCTTTGAGTATAACCTGCTTGGCGTCGGCGGCCATGCGCAGGGCCTTCAGTTGGTCGCGAGCCTTTTCGAGCAGTCCTTCTTGATGCACCACGTTGGCCTCGCCGGCCTTGATCTTCTTGGGGCCACGGTCGAGCCGGCCGTCCAGATCGGCTAACTGGCGGTGGATGCGGTGCAAGGTGCGAAGTACTTCAACGCCTACGTTGTCGGAACTCATAATCTCTCAATGCGAGTAAAGGGTGGGGTCAAGTGTAGGGCATAAAAAAAGCCGCCAGTCGGTTGACGGGCGGCTTGACGGTTTGCGTCGGCGTGCCAGCGGTTAGGCTGCGCGCTCGGCGAATCCGACGAGCTGTTGGCTGCGGACCGGGTGTTGCAGCTTCCGGACCGCTTTGGCCTCGATCTGCCGAACCCGTTCACGCGTGACCTTGAAGATCCGGCCCACCTCTTCCAGGGTATACGTATACCCATCCCCAAGACCGTACCGCAAACGGATGATCTCCCGTTCGCGATAGGTGAGCGTCTTGAGCAGGGCCTCGATCTTGTCACGAAGTAGTCCATTTCCGGCCGTTTTCTCCGGCCTGGGCAACCCGTTGTCCTCGATAAACTCTCCGAAACAACTATCTTCGCTTTCTCCGACCGGTCGGTCAAGGCTTACCGGGATCCGGCCCATGGAAAGTACCCGTCGGGTTTCGTCCATGCTCAGGCCGGCGGCGACGGCCGTTTCCTCGGTGGTCGGCTCGCGACCCAGCTCCTGCAGCAGCCGTTTGGCCGTATTTCGCAGCTTACTGAGCACGTCGATCATGTGGACCGGAATGCGGATCGTTCGGGCCTGATCGGCAATCGCCCGGGTGATGGCCTGGCGGATCCACCAAGTGGCATACGTGGAAAACTTGTAGCCACGCCGATACTCGTACTTGTCGACCGCCCGCATCAAGCCGGTGTTCCCCTCCTGGATCAGGTCCAGGAAGCTTAACCCCCGATTGCGGTACTTCTTGGCGATCGAGACGACCAGCCGCAGGTTGCCGCCGGAAAGCTGTCGTTTGACATGCTCGTAGTCCTGGTACTGGCGGCGCATGATTTCGCACCGTTTTCGCAGGCCGTTGGGCGTCTCCTGAGTCATGCTCATCAGGTCGCGGAGTTCGCGGCGGAGATTGGCCCGCTTGTCGCGCGTAGCCGGCGTGTCGATCAGATGGCTCAATTGATGGCGGATCTGCTGCATCCGCTCGAGCGAGTCTTCCATCTGTCGCATCATCGCCTGGACCCGACGCGTCCGCAGGCTCAGTTCCTCGGTCAAGGTCAGCATCTTGCGCCGACGGCGAATGAACCGTTTGCGGACCTCGGCCCGGATTTCCTCCGGCGTTCGCCGATTGATCAGCCGGTTGAAGTCGCGCTGGTTCTCTTCGGTCAGATACCGAAGCGTCTTGAGGTTGTGCGGCATTCGCGCGAGGATCTGCTCCTTGGTGAGCCGTTCGGTCAACGAGACCTTGATCGTTCGGTCGAACGGCAGATTGCCGCGATGCACTTTGTTGAGAGTCGAGAGAGTCAACCGCATGGGTAGGTTGCAACCCATCACCGTGCGGCGAAACCGTTTTCGCGTGATTTCGATTTTCTTGGCCAAGGAGATTTCTTCCTCGCGGGTAAGCAGAGGAATCTCGGCCATTTGACTCAAGTACATACGGATCGGGTCGCTGCTGAACTTAACGACCTCCTCCGGCGCCTTCTGCTCGCCGTTGCGATTGGGCAACTCGCCTTTGGCCAGCGCCGGCGCTTCCTCGGCGGATTGTTCCGCCTCGGCATTCGCGTCGAAAAACTTCCCTTCGGGAGCTTCGCTTACCAGATCGATCCCCCGTTCTTCCAGGGAAACCAACAGATTGTCGAGCCGGTAGGGATCGACTTCTTCGTCGGGTAAGTAGTTGTTTACTTCGTCGTAGGTCAGGTAACCTTGCGCCTTACCCTTGGCGACCAATTCTTGCATATCCTTATCGAAGAGGTCCACCTCACACTCCTTTCGCACGGGGAAAGGGATGCGATCGTCTGGCCCGCGCCTGCATGGCGGCCGCCCCGGCGTCGACGATCACCCGGTCAAAGCATCTTCACCCATCCGTGGGTTCGGAAATACCTTGCCGGTTGCGCTCTTGCCGAACAATGTTTTCCAGCAGAGCGGCTTCTTGGCTGTCATCCAGCCTACCTTCTCGCAGCGCCGTTATTTGAGTCGGACGCTGCCTTTGTGCCTCCTTGTGTTGAAAACTTTTCACCAAAGTCTCGACGAGCGTCGCGAGATCCTCTTGTCGATCTCCCTTGGCCCGCCCCTGTTCGTCGAGGTCCACCAGCAGACTCTTGATAGCCGGCTGGTCGAACTCCAGCATCAAGCGGTCGAAATCGGGCACGACACCCGACTCGGCCAGTCGACAACATGTTTCGTAAATCGCCCGCAATGGGCCCGGCGGCATCTGCTCCGGCCGAATGTCGCGGCGAACCGTCGGGAAGCACTCCGGATGCAACACGATCAATTCCAACAGCTCGCACCAAGCCGGGTCGATCGTTGCGGCCGGTTCATCCATGGGATCGCCTATGCTTTCGTCCACCTCGGGCATCACGGCTTCGCGGGCCGGTGCCCGACTGCGCAAGCGACGTCGTACGGCTGTGAGTCGCTGACGAATCTCCTGCTCGTCGATCCGAAACCAGGCGGCCAATCGTTGCAGGATCTTCTGCTCGCGGAATCGGTCCTCGCCCGTGGTGTCCTGCCGCAACCGCGGCGCCCGGGCAACGATCGCCACCAATCGCTCCAGCGCCTTAGTGGCCCCATGCACGTCGTTCTGAATATCCAGACCCTTGGTGGCCGACTTCACCGCGTGCTGCAACGCGTCGACGGCCTGCTCGGCCAGCAGCTTTTCGAACGCCTCGGCCCCGTTGGTTTGCAGGAAATCGCAAGGGTCGCTGCCCTCGGGCAAGGTAAGAATCCGCAGGTCGGCCTGCTGGGCCACGAACAGTTCCAAGACCTCGTTGGCCCGACGTTGCCCCGCCTCGTCGCCGTCGAGCACCAGGACGATTTGATCTGTAAAGCGTTTCAGAATGCGAATGTGACCTTCGCCCAAGGCGGTCCCCAGAACGGCCACCGCGTTGGTGAAGCCGTACTGATGCGCCACGATCACGTCGGTGTAGCCTTCCATGACCAGCGCCTGACCCGTCTTGCGCATCGCCTCGCGAGCCACGTCCAGGCCGTAGAGCAGGTTGCTCTTGGAGAATAGGGACGTTTCGGGTGAATTGATGTACTTGGCCGGGCTGGTCGAACCGCTCTCGGGTAGCAGGCGGCCACCGATGCCGACCGGGCGGCCCTGCGCGTCACGGATCGAAAACAACACCCGACCGCGGAACCGATCGTACAGCGGACCACCCTCGGCAGGCCGGGCGACCAGACCGACCGCCTCGATGATCTTCTCGCGCTGCGTGTCGCCCTTGAGTTGACGCAAGATCCAGTCGCGCTGATTGGGCGCGAAGCCCAGGTGGAATTGTTCGATACTCTCGGGCGTGATCCCTCGCTCCTGCAAGTATTTGCGGGCCGGTTCGCCCTCGGGCCCGTCGAGCAGGCAGTCGTGGTATTGCCCCTCGGCCCACGCCATGGCCTTGAATAGCGTTCGTTTGCCCTCGCCGGAGAAGGGAGCCTCGCTCGGATCGCCCGGCTCGGGAACATCCGAAACGGGACCGCCGTGCGAGGAGCGATAGGGTTGCAAGGCGATGCCGGCCCGTTCGGCCAGCATTTGCAGGGCCTCGCGAAATTCGACCCCCTCGATTTGCATCACGAAGCTGAAGATGTCGCCCCCGATGTCGCAGACCCAGCACTTGAACGACTGGCGTTCGGGATTGACTTGCATGCTGGGCCGCGTGTCGTCATGCCAGGGACACAGGCCCACGTAGTTGCGACCTTGCCGGCGCAAGGGGACATGACTTCCGACAAGGTCGACGATGTCGACCGCCTGCCGAATCTGTTCTTTCGCATCCAGCGGCGAAGACGTTGACACCATCGGCTCCTGTGTGGCCAAAGCGGCGAATTCCATTTCGCATCCCAATGACACAGGTCGACAAATCCGTTTGTCGTGCTGTTTGCCCAACAGGCGGGAAAAAAGGGGGGACCCCCAATACCAAAACCGCGGGGAAATCCATGCTGCAATCGCCGGACGTCCCCGACAGTGGTCGTGATTATATCCTACAGCCGAAATCCAGTCAAGCCACGCCGCCGCATCTCATGGCGGGGCGTGCTAGCCCTGCTGGCACTGAGGAAAAGAAGCTACCGCAGCGAGAATTCGCTACGGTGCGGGTCCCAAGAGAGCCTAATATCGGGTGCCCTGGGCGAAAACTCCAGCTAGCGGGAATTATTCCCAAGTGTGCCACGGCCGTGTCGGCCGTGTGAAGTTGGGAAAACTGCCCCGATTCGGGCACGGCTGACACAGCCGTGGCACATCACTTGTCGGGGCGGCTGGTCGGTTCATGAATAATCCCCGCCTAAAACCGGCGAACGGCGAACGTGGCGTTGCTGGCCAGGGGGAACAGGGGCTTATTGGTCGAGCTGCGGCAGATATTCCGCCCGCAACCGAGCGTCAACTCGAAGCCGACCGACACGTTCCAGACCTCTTCGTCCTGGCCGGAAACACCGCTGGCGCTGGGCGTGATGTAGTTCACGTTGCCCACGATCGACACCCGCGGACTGATCGGCAAGTGGGCATCGCCGCCGAATATCATTTCGCCCGGCTCCTCGGCGATCCCCAGCCAACCGGTGATGCTGTTGCCGGCACCGAAACACCGGTTCCAGTAGAGGTATCCCTGGGCAAACGGCTTGAAGCGTTCGGGAAGCACTCGACCGTTGCCGAAGTCCAAGAAGGCCGTATCGCCGTCGTTGGGGATGTTGGCCCAGATGCCGATTTCACTGCTCGGCGTCAGGTCGTACGCCATTTTGACCCGCCATTGCGACATCATCAGGTTATCGAAGTAGCCGTCCTGCAGCCAGTCGAACACGAACCCATACCTCAACCGCCCGCAAGTCAGGGGCACCCGCTGGTAGAGTCCCACGGTCGTGAAGCTCTGATTGCGGGTTTCGCTGCCGCTGAATTGCGTGCCGTGAAAATCACTCAGCACAACGCCCGTTCCTACCTGAACGCTGATTCCCCGACACGGCGAGATCGGCATCCCGGCATTGACGCCGAACTGGACTCCGAAGTTGCCGTTTTGGTTATCCAGATCCAAAGGCCCCTTAAAGGCGTCGACCGTGCTCAGGAAGCTCACGTGATACCCATCGGCCAGCCATGACTCGCCACATGTTCCAAACGCCAGGCAACTTCCGGCCAACATACCGAATCCCTCAGCAACCTGCTCCACTTCGTCGGCAAACATCAGACTGGCGTCTGAGAACGCTTCGGAACTCTCGGGTTCCGGAACGAGCTCATCGCGAAACGGGCTCTCCTCGACCGGCGCAGGGGTTGGAATCTCGTCCGGCGTCTGAGACGGACTGGTATAGATGATGGCCGGCGATACCTCGTCGTCAGTCACCTTGTCGTCAGAAGACACCAACACGGTCTGACTGGTCGCCTCCACCGCCGAATCGTCGACGGACGCTTCAGTCGCCTCTTCTTTTTCCTTGACGACCGTACCGGCGGGCACATACTCCTTGTAGTGCTCGATAACGACTTCGCCGTCCTCTTCGACAACCTCCGGCGGCATGACCGTCGGCGCAAGTCGTGATTGTGTAAAGGATCGCTTAAGCCGATCCTTCTCCCCCGCCGGCAGCCAGCGGTTGGCCTTGTGGAGGATCGAACGTTCCTCGGCCGCCGACAGGTGGCCGTCAGCCATGGCCACCACCAGGGCCGTTTGGATTTTTTGTCGACCGGTGACGATCGTCCGGGCCGACCGTTGGGCCCAAACAGGGCTCGAGATGCCACTTACGGTCACAATAGCTGTCAGAAGAATCCACCGGATCTGCCGCTGGTTTCTCATACCCATTTCCCCCCTTACGAGATTGGATAGTGTGTCTTGTTGCCGGCGGAAACGAACCTCACGCCGATTGGGTCAATTCACGGCCGGTCGCGCAAATCGATACATTCGTCACGACCGATACAGGTAGAACTGTCATCGGAACCGGCACAACCGGAACTTCACGCACAACTCCTCCAACCGGAATAAATTCACACCACACGGCCGGATAATCGGAATAACCGGTAAGGATTGCGCAACCTACTCATATTACCACCGTTTAGCGGTCGGGCTTGCCCGACGTTCTTTTGAGCAAGAACTGCCGTTTACCCCCCGCCGAAAAACGTCGGGCAAGCCCGACCGCTAAACGACCGAGCTCTCCGGCATCTCAATAGTCGTACCAGATCCCCAAACCGAGCAGTTCCTCGTCGGTACCGAAGAATTGGGCCTGGTCGGTCTTGCCGTTGAAGTAGTGGGCGCCGACGCGGAAGCGTTGGCCGTTTCGGCCTCGCCATTGCAGGCCGCTTTGAACGGTCAGACCGCCGCCATAATCGAGCTCCTGGCGGATCCGCCCGTCGACGGCCAAGAAGGGCGCCCCGAAGCAGCCGGGCGTGTGAAGGGGGCTGTATTCGACGCCGAATTGGAACTCCCAGGGCTCAGAGCCCCCGTCGGTGTAGAAGGCGTAGTCGGCTTCCGCATAGAGCCGCCAATCGACCGTGGGCCGAAAGGCAAAGCCCAACTCGACGGCATCCCGTACGTAGTTGATCCGCGTGGCGCCGGGAAATGCCGCGATAAACTCGTCGCTAAGGTGCGAGCTGAGATGGTAGTAACTAAGCTTCCCTTCCCAGCGACCCTGGCGGAATGTCAACGGGACTCCGAAGCGAAAATCAGAGGCCACCATATCCCGCCCTCGCTCCAAGTCCAAACGCGAAAACACGGCGCCTTCGATGTCCAACTGCCAGCCTTCCGGCCAAAGGGGGTCTTGCGTGCCATAGCGCAGTATCCCCACACGGCCGCCCAGGGTCACATCCCAGAGCCAGCCCTGGTCCTCGCCTAAAACCCATTGGCTAGCGAAACGCGACTCGCGACCCCCGGCCAGATAGGAGCGGTACATCAATCCCGAGGGCAGAGATTCCCACCGCCAACCGCCGGCTGGATACGTCCCATAGCCGGTATTTCCGTAACCCAGCGGGGAAGGCATACCTTGAAACACACCGCCGCCGCACGTGTCGCAAGGGATCGGCTCGATCGTCTCGGCCGTGATGGTGGGGATGGCCTGCGGCGGAGATTGGGCAACCGAGAACGTGGTTGCCAGGCAAATCAGGGCAATAGCGAGAATCGGTTTGAGCAAGTCAGACATGGTCGATCCTGAAGGGAATTGAAAAGGCGTCGCAGTGTAGCGATTTTCCCCAAGCAGGGGGAGAGGAATCCGAATCGGCGCAACTCTTTGTGATAAAGCACTTTACGACCAAATCGATCTCACGGCTGCTCGACACATGGGGCCATAATCGTAAGATAAGGCCGGCACCGATCGCCCTATCACCCCGCAAACGGGAGATTCACGACATGGTTCTGTTGGAATTCAGCATGTTCCCCCTCGATAAAGGGGAGAGTCTCAGTCGCTATGTGGCCCGGAGTCTCGATATTATTGACCAAAGCGGGCTCGATTACCGTTGCCACGCCATGGGAACCACTTTGGAAGGGGAATTCGATCAGGTGATCGACGTCGTTCGGCAGTGTTTCCAGAGAATGGCCGAGGATTGCGATCGGATCGAGTGCTCGGTGAAAATCGACTACCGCAAGGGTCACCCCGGCCGACTGGAGTCGAAAATCGCCAGCGTCGAGCAGAAACTGGGCCGGGAGGTCCGCAAATAGGCTGATAACTCGGGCAAAAGGGCCCGTTTGGCTAGGATGCGGTGAGGGGCTATAATTGTATAACGTATTATCCATCCGGCCCGGCATGACGGGTTGGATGATTGGAGCACGGCCCGGCTGTGCCCCGTATTCTCAACGATCAGACTCCAACCGAGCGGGACATGGCTACAACCGCACTAGTCAGTGAGCTTCGAAAGTGCCTTGGCCGGGACCAGGTTCTCTCGGCCCCTTCCGAACTGGCCGTCTACGATTGCGATGCCTACACGGCCCAGCGTCGCTCGCCCGAGGTGGTCGTCTTTCCGCGTACGAGCGGCGAGGTGGCCGAGGTTGTTCGCTTGGCACGAGAGCATGGCGTGGCGATCGTTCCACGCGGGGCGGGTACGAGTCTGGCCGGCGGATGCGTGCCGGTCGAGGGCGGCCTGGTCGTCGTGCTGACTCGGATGAATCGCATTCTCGATATCAATCTGCGCGATCGGCTGGCCGTGGTCGAGGCGGGGGTGCTCAATCTCCGTTTGACGAGCCAACTGGCCGGCTCCGGCTATCACTTCGCACCGGACCCTTCCAGCCAAGGCACGTGCACCATCGGCGGAAACGTGGCGACCAACGCCGGCGGACCGCATACGCTGAAGTATGGCGTGACGGTCAACCACGTGTTGGGCGTCGAGGCCGTCTTGGGCGACGGGTCGATCGTGCAGTTCGGACCGGTCGAGGATCCGGCCGAGTTGGATCTGATCGGTCTGTTGGTCGGCGGCGAAGGCACGTTGGGGATCGTCACCAAAGTCTGGGTCCGGTTGACGGCCGACCCGGAAGACTATCGCACCATGCGGGCCGTCTTCGACACGGCGGAAGATGCCTGCCAAACTGTCAGCCGGATCATTGCCGCAGGGATCATTCCCGCGGCCATGGAACTGATGGACCAACCGATCATGCGGGCGCTGGACGAGGCGTTCCATTTCGGATTCCCCTTGGATGCCGGCGCCATTCTGCTGATCGAACTCGACGGGCCGTCCGTGGGGCTCGATCGGCAGCGAGACCGGGTCGTCGAGCTTTGCCAAGAGACCGGGGCCCGAGAGGTTCTCCACGCGGCTACTTCCGAGGAGCGCGAACTGTTGTGGAAGTGCCGCAAGTCGGCGGCCGGGGCACTCGGGCGATTGGCGCCCGCCTATATCACCGAGGACGGCGTGGTGCCGCGGACTCGACTGCCCGACATCATTCGCCGGATCGCCGAAATCGGCAAGAAACACGACCTTCAGATCGTCAACGTGGCCCATGCGGGCGACGGCAACGTTCATCCGGTGCTGCTGCTGGACGAACGCGACCCGGGCATGCGCCGCCGCGTGCACGAGGCGGGGCGTGAGATCCTGGAAGCCTGTATCGAGTTGGGCGGCAGCATATCGGCCGAGCACGGCATCGGCGTGGAAAAAGTCCGCCTCATGCAGCAACTCTACGCCCCCGAAGACCTCCATGCCATGGCCCGGGTGCGAGAAGCTTTCGACCCCACTGGCCGGCTCAACCCCGGCAAGATCCTCCCGGCCGCTTGCGGCTTTGCAACGGATGACCAAACTCCAACATGACCACCGTCAACGCTCCGTTACCGCTGAAGGAAACCATTACACCGGCCGAGGAAGCCGCCGTGGTGGAGATCATGCGCCGTGCGGTGCAAGATAACGTGCCAATCTATCCGATCGGTGGCGGGACGAGCTTGGACTATGGCGCGCGAGCCAGCCGGCCGGGCATCGGGCTCTCCTTGACGAGGCTTGATCGGCTGGTCGATCATGCGGTCGACGACATGACCATTACGGTCGAGGCCGGCATGACCATCGACACCTTGGCCCGGCATTTGGCCGAGAAGCGGCAGCGGCTGCCGGTCGACATTCCGCAGTCCGATCGGGCCACGCTCGGCGGTGTGTTGGCGGCCAACCCCAGCGGACCGCGACGCTACGGGCATGGCACGATGTGCGACTACGTAATCGGCATCCGCGCGGTCGACGGCACGGGCGAGGCGTTTTCCAGCGGCGGGCGCGTGGTGAAGAATGTGGCCGGCTACGCCCTGGGACGAATGCTGGTCGGTTCGCTCGGCACGCTGGGCATCATCACCCAAGCCACCTTGATGGTCCGCCCCATGCCCGAGATGACGGCCTTGGCCGCTTGCGATGTGCCCGACTTCGAGATGGTCGAGCGGCTGTTGGCCCAACTGGTCCACACGAAGACGGTTCCGTCGGCCGTCGAGTTGCAGGCCGGCTCGATCAACGACGACCATGCTCGCATGGGCCCGATCCTGCAATCGAGCGTGGCCCGGCTGCTGGTCGGTTTCGAGGGCAGCGAGGCTGAGGTCAACGACATGGTCGACCGGCTTCGCAGCGAATGGCGCGAGTTGGGGATCAATTCCACCATGACCATCGTGGCGGCCGAAGCCGAGCGACTTTGGGAGTGGCTGACCGACTTCTCGGCCCAACTGCAAATCAGCGTGCAACCATCGGCCACGGTCGCCATGATCGAACATTTGCTCGCGGTCGACCCGCAGTGCTCGATCCAATCGCACGCGGGCAACGGAATCATTCGCGTATCGCTCTCGCCGTTCGCGTCGAATCGGCTGACGGAAGTCGTTCGCGAGGAGCTTCGGCCTGCGGTTAGCGAAGCCGGCGGCAGGATGGTCGTGTTGTCCTGTCCCGAGGACGCCGACCTAACGCCGCGCGACATTTGGGGCCCACCCGGCGATGCGGCCGTGGTGATGCGTGCGTTGAAAGACCGTTTCGATCCGCATGGTCTGTTGAATCCAGGACGTTTTGCCTACGAAGAGTAATGAGCAGCTTACCTCCCGACAACCTGAACAACGACAACGGACGCGGCATCGCGTCGGCGGTCGCGATGGATCGGTTCTTGAAGTGCATCCACTGTGGGATGTGTACCTCGACCTGTCCGACGTATGCCGAACTGGGCGACGAGAACGACGGTCCCCGGGGGCGGATCCAGTTGATGCGGATGGTCACCGAAGGGCAAACCGCTCTGACCGAGCGAATGCGGCAACATTTGGAGCTTTGCCTGGACTGCCGTTCCTGCGAGACGGCCTGTCCCTCGGGCGTCGAGTATGGGCGGATGATCGAGCCGTTTAGGCTGGCCGTTCAGGAAAACGACGAAAAGATCGAACGGCGCTACGATTGGTTTCGCGAGACGATTCTCTTGCAGTTGTTTCCTTATGCCAAACGGTTGCGGCGGATGCTCGCACCCGTGCGGTTCCTGCAGCAAGTGGGGCTGTGGGGAGCGGCCGAACGCTTGGGGCTGATGAAACTCCTACCCGGCCGATTGGGACGCATGGTCGAGTTTCTGCCGCCGCCGATCAAACAGGGCCCCAGGCTGCCGAAGTTCCTGCCGGCCGTCGGACGCAAGCGGGCGCGAGTGGCCTTTTTCACCGGATGCGTGGCCGACGCCATGCTGCGGCACATCCATTG
>SDBV01000491.1_pt1 | contig 56480 bp, 43 predicted proteins | sample 2277081 | NCBI WGS metagenome assembly SDBV01 (sample SAMN10402039, study PRJNA504765) | marine sediment metagenome | isolation source: marine sediment core GS10_PC15, 223 cmbsf | place: Arctic Ocean: Southern Knipovich Ridge | collected 2010
ATTGCCTCGGCTACCGCCGTCAGTATATACTGTTATATGCTCGGCCAATCAAAAACCTCCATAATAAAATCGGTCATCCTGCACCAAAAGCTGCTTTTGGTGCAGGGTTCCCCAATTTTGCATTTCAAACTTTGATTTTTGAATTATTATTGCAGGCATTGTGCCGAGCGGAAAAATTATATGTTTTCAGAGATCTCAAGAACCATTATTCGAGAACAGGTAGGACAGCGAAGAACTTCATCTTTTGTCATCAACTGGTTGACCGTCTCTGCAGTCAAACCCATAAAACAGCCACCGCAACTATAAGTACTGGCCTTCTCATCTTGCTGCTCAACCGATGCCAACGCTTCGCCGTCATAGGTCTCCGCAACACGTTTAAACATTTCCAAAGGTTCGCCGGGCACTGCACTTGCTGCCGCGTTCCATTCGGATTGTATTTGCTCGATCTCCTGCTCATATTTGACAGCCAGCGACTCGGTCTCCTTGCGAACCTGCTCGAGCTTAGCTTTCTGTGCCTCTATTTGCTCTTGGATTTGAATGCAGTCAGCATTGTCGGATTCGATATTTTTCATCAGTTCAAGTATCTGATTTTCGATCTTGGAGTTGTCAGCCTTGCTCGTGTTAAGTTCAGTAAGTATCGCCGCGTATTCCTTATTAGACTTGGCAGTATTCAAAGCCGCTCGATACTTGGCTATATGTTCGTCCCTGCTTTTAAGTTCCAACTCGAGCCTGTCGGCCTGAATACGAGTAAGCTGAATCTCTTCCTGCTTTGCTTCAAGAGCGTTTTGCGAACTGCGAACCTGATTTTCCTGAAAAATTACGTTTCTTCTGCATCGGGCCAGTTTACCCTTAACAACCCTGAGCCGATTCTCAACACTTTGAAGTTTGATAAGCCCGTGCAGTACAGGTCCCATTAAAGCTCCTTTAAAAAACCTGAAAACTCCTATTATGCCTTATAAAGTTTAATCTGCAACAAAAAATTTATGTTTTTCCCTTCTTCCAGCTGTATAATCACCAACAATGAAAGAACTTTTAAAAAACCTCATCAACGCACGACCCACACCCGATAAAGGCGAACTCGCGTGCGCCAACGTCGCCGCCGATTTCCTCAACGAACATAAGATCACCTGCCAGATCGACACATGGGACCAAAACAGGGCCAATCTTACTGCCCGCATCGCTTCTGCCAACCTCAAACCAGCCCTGATCTTCGCCGCCCACCTCGATGTCGTCCCACAGGGCAACACAAAATGGCAATACCCGCCATACGATGCCGTCGAAGAACAAGGCAAGATCTTCGGCAGAGGCTCCGCCGACATGAAAGCAGGACTAACTGCGATTTTGACCGCCATCACCAGAATCGCGAAAAAAAACCTCGAACTTAAGGGCGATTTAATCCTCTTAGCCGCCGCCGGCGAAGAAACAGATAGCTGCGGCGTAAAACGCTTCATCGAAAAAAACGCCTCGACATTACCACCCTTAGCTGGCGCAATAATTCCGGAACCGACAAATTTCCAGATCGTTACCGCCCACAGAGGAATACTCTGGCTCGAAATCACCACCATCGGCAAAAGCGCCCACGGCTCGATGCCCCAAAACGGAATAAACGCTATCAGATCAATGAACACTCTGCTAAACGCCCTTGACAACTATCAGCCGCCCCACACCCCCGACCCGCTGCTTGGCAAAAGCTCGATGAGCATCAACAAGATTACAGGCGGAAACGCTACAAACATAATCCCCGACAGATGCTCCATTCAAATCGATATCAGAACTCTGCCCAATCAGGATAGCGAAACTCTAACCGCCGATTTCCAAAGCCTTCTGGAAAAGCTCACTGCCGAAAACAAAAATTTCAAAGCCGAACTGAACCTCTTAAGAAGCGTGAACGCATTACAAACCGACGTTGACTGTGATTTCGTAAAAAAAGTTATGAATACCACCGAAATAGATCAAACCCAGGTAGTTGGCTTCACCACCGATGCCCCGTTCCTTGCCGAGTTAAACGCACCAGTGGTAATCTTCGGCCCGGGAAATCCAAACATCTGCCACAAACCAAACGAATTCATAGAAATAGCAGACCTCGAAAAAGCCGCTCAAATATACGAAAAGATCATCACTCAATTCCTAACCTAATTTGGAGTGTAACTTCTCAACTCAACATTCCTTGTTCGATATTCGATATTCCGCCCTCCGCCTTCCGTCATCCGTTTTCTGTCCTCCGCCGTCTGTTATTTATACCCCTTCGGCACCGCTAAACGATTATTCTCAGAGCCGAGCGAATATTCTTAGACAGCAGCGATTCCTCCGAGACAGGAACCAATATTCCGAGACAGCAGCGAATATTCCGAGGCAGGAGCCAATATTCCGAGACAGGAGCCAATATTCCGAGACAGGAACGAATATTACGAGACAGGAACGAATATTACGAGGCAGGAACCAATATTACGAGGCAGGAACGAATATTACGAGGCAGGAACGAATATTACGAGGCAGGAACGGCATTCGATGTTTAAAAAACGATTCCTCCGAGGCAGGAGCGGCATTTGATGCTTCATCTGTGGCATTTGATGCTTCATATGCGGCATTTGATGTTGGGTTACCGGACTTTACGCCGGGAAATCGCTATTTTTAATACTGAAAATGATTTTTTAATTATCGGAAGGGATTTTGAACGGGTAATTTAATTATCGGAAGCTGTTTCTTGACAGAAATAGTCCTTAAGGTGACAATAGCCGTCTGTGAAAAGAAGATCGAATCGTTTGTTTAAGCTGGGGATAAAAGTGTTTTAAAGCGGTTTTGTTTTTGTTGATTCTGAAAAATGAGGTGATGGAAAAAGAGAGAAAAGTTTGCCTGACCCTTTATTTCTCTCTAAATTTAATACTGTTACTATTTAGGATGCAACTGATGGACATTTTTTTTGAAAGAGAAAAGGCGAAGGCACGGTTCAAAGAGGTGCTGGCTGATCGGCGGGGGCAAGCAATCATTATTGTCGGGGCCGAGGGAAGCGGTAAAAGCTCGCTATTGAATTCTATGGTGATAAACGCAGAGAAGAATGAAAATCTTCATTGTGACTGCAATATATACAATGGGAGCGAGGTTAAGGAAACTGCCACGTTGCTTAGAAGTATAGGAAGGTGGCCTGCTGGTGTAGTTACGTATAATAGCCCCAAAATGATTCTTGAAAGACTCTCGAAATCAGTAGAGGAGTTTGGAGATGTGCATCGCAGGGTGATCGGAATTGAAGCAGAAGTAATATTACCGCCGAATTCCGTATCTGTATGGCACGATATAGTTAAAAATGTAGGCGATAAAGTTAAGTTCATTTTTACACAAAGGCCTGACGATGTCCTAACTAAGAGTGAATCATTTATGGAATTGCCGAATGTGGTGCGGATTGATTTAAAGTCCCAAAAGACTCAAGTGGATCGTATAAAGCAGGCTGTCGAAACACCTGATGATCCAGATGAGTTTAAGATAATTGAATTAAGGCGGATTTTTGAAAAGTATTTACAAGAGAATAAAGGATATATTCCCAATAATTTTGAAACGTATGATGATGGAGAAGAACAAGCTGTTACGCGGATTATTGATATCAAAAACAATGAAACGTTGGCGGTTATTATGTTTGGGTTGAACGAGGATATTTCAACTGCTAAAAGGGCATGGGGTCATTTTATTAAGATGGAATATGTTGATATTGCTGGATATCTTGTGCTTCCTGGAGAATCAAGTCTGGGGGAGGAATTCAACATTCTTAAGTTCAGTGAACATGCCAATAAATATTCACATATATCGATTGATGTTTTTCCTGCTTATGAAGAGTTAAAGAGGAAGCCAATTGAGAAGGTAGCCAAGAAGAAGGCAGCAAAGAAAGTAGCTAAGAAAAAGGTTAGGGATGAATATTCGTTTAGAACGGCGTTCAAGAATTTCTTAGAGGGAAAGGGCTATTCTGATAGTTTAAGTGAAGAGGCAGTGTTTGAAAATGAAATCATTGACATAGTAGTTTCACATCCTGAAGTCGATAGCCCAATGGCTGCATTTGTGGTCGCTCCTTTTGGGCACATCCGCCTTCCAGATACAGCAAAGAGTGTTCATGAAATTCTAGTGAAGACACTAAAAGTAGGATTTATTGGAATATATAATCCCTTTGTTTATATAGTGAAACCCTCAAAAGACTCAAAATATGTTTTCGAGATATTAGAATATGATAGTGATGGAGAAGCAAATCGAGTTTTAGAAGAAGATTTTCCAACATATAATCAAATGCTTTTTGCAAGCCCGTTGAGTGGGGCCGGTAGGCGCTTGTGTAGGAGCTTAGTTGAACTGGCAAAAGATAAACATGGTCTTAGTGTTCACGCACCATGTCAGGATTATGTTGTTTTGCAGATAAAGAAGAATAAAAGAACAGCAGCACAGATACACAGACTTGAAGGTTCTAATAAAAATATTGCCTTAGTACTTGCCGGTTATAAAGAAGTGTTTCCTGAATCGAAAAATCCCACTTTTATATCTAAAGGCAAGCTAAAACAATTAAGCGGTTATTTAAAAAAATATCCAGGTGAAATAAACTGGCTTGAAGGCAATCTTGGACATCAACAATTAAAATATAAAGCAGGTGTATATATTTTAAAGATGGGCGCGCAAGGTGCTCCAGAAGTTTTAGAAGAACTTGATGATTTTCTTGAATCAGCAAGAAAAAATGCTGAGAAGGAAGAAGTCGAGGTTGAACCGGAGGAGATGTCGGCATCAAGGTGTGCTGTTAGTGACAGTGAGGCGGACGATGACAAGTTGGGGTTTGAGCCTTATGTTGAGGCAGTGGCGGAGTTTCTTGTGCATGAAGATACGCAGCCGCCTTTGACGATATCGGTTGAGGGAGAATGGGGAAGTGGTAAATCATCGTTTATGCGACAATTGAAAAAAGAGATTAAGAGATTATATACCGAGCAGGGTAAAAGAAAGTGTTTTATTGTTGAGTTTGATCCGTGGCGGCATGATAAGGATGAGTCGCTATGGGCGGCGTTTGCGTTAAAGTTTATCCGAGATTCTGCCAGTTCTTTGACAAAGGAGGAGCAGTGGAGTGTAAATTGGAAATTGTGGAAACAAAGATTCCAGTGGAAAAAGGCATGGCCTGACTTGGTGCGTGTGATACTTATCGGTCTGGTTTGGATTTTGGCTACTGTGGCTATTGCCATCGGATTGTGGAAAGGAATTAAACTTGGAACAAATGGGACGATAGTTTTTCCCAAATGGCTAGGTAGTGTTATTGCTGTTGCTGTTTCCGGCTGGGGCGCATTTGGGAAAGTGAAAGATTTTTGGGGAAGTCCTCTTGCTTTTGATTTGAAGAAATACATGAATAAGCTCGATTATGTAAGCAAAATAAGTTTCATTGAAAAATTCCATAAGGATTTCGAGGAGATTGTAAAGAGCTATGCCGGAAATGAATGTGTTTATGTATTTATTGATGATCTAGATAGGTGTAAGGTTCCTAAGGCTGCGGAGTTGATGGAGAGTATTAATTTGATGATTTCTGACAATCCCAAGTTAGTGTTTATTATGGGGATGGATAGAGAAAAGGTTGCAGCGGGACTTGCTGTGAAGCATGAGAAGCTATTGCCTTATCTTTCATCTCAAGTGGAGATCGGATCCGATTTGGAAAGAAACCATGAACGTATGAGGGGGATTCGGTATGGATATTCATTTATCGAGAAGTTTATACAGATTTCGTTTATACTGCCAATACCAAGCAGAGATGCTATTGAAAATATGCTTTTAGGAATGGCAGGAGAAAAAGAGGAAGATGATGTAGACATAGAACGGAAAAAAGAACTGTCTCTTGAACCGAGCGAAAAGATCGAAGATATACCTGTTGTAAAACCAGAGATGGATGTGCCAAGCAAAGAAAGGGAAGAAGCAGACCGGATAGAGCGGAAGGAGATAAGAAAAGAAGTAATGCTGAAGTTTAAGGGGGATAATAAGAATTTCAGGAGTATTGTATTGATGGCATCGGAGGCTTTTGGAGATAATCCGCGACGTGCCAAGCAGTTCGTGAATTTATTCAGGTTGCGCATAATGACAGCGGCGAGTACTGGGCTTATCACGCCGGAAGAAAGTCAGCTTACTTTTGTCCAGTTGGGAAAGTTTGTTGGGATCGGGTTAGGATGGCCTTTGTTTATTAGGGATTTAGAGCGAAATTACGGTTTATTAAATGAACTTGTGGATGTTGCAGAAGGTGAAAATGAGCCGGAAAAAATTAATGATAAGATAAAGGAATGGAAAAAGGATGAAAGGTTAATCGGCCTGATTAAATCTGGTTGCTTTGATGAGAATGGGAAAAAAAAGACAGGGGGAGAGTATGAGCGTTTTAGTATAAGGAGGCTTGATGTTGAGAAGCTAATAAAGGTAGCACCTCGGGTAAAGCAGATGGATGAGTAGTTATTCTTGGCCGTAAACGCCGTAGCCGGACAAAAGACCCGCTCAAAAAAACTGCGGTTGGATTAAAATTCAAATTCATCTTCAAAGACAGTTTTAAAATCATACACATCGTTAAAATCATCGATCGAATCGCCAGGCTGGTCGTTCATCCATTGATGCTCTATCATCAGATAAACAATCTCACCAAAATCCCGCGTATTCTTAACCCCCCAGCGGTTGAGCACTGTCTTACCGAGCCTGCCCCATTTCTCCTTCGCTAACTCCGCCAGCCCTTTACAAAGTTCCTGACCGGAGATGTGATACCTGCTGGCTTCATCACCGAGGTCATCCCCAACCTCATGCACGCTGTAAGTCAGCCCATCGTGAACAAACTTCAACGCCCCAGCGTGATAACGCCCATCCTTATCAGCAATTTCTTCAATACTCTCTTTCATCTGACATACTTACCCGTTTAATGAATCCTTTGTCCGCTCTGGGCTCCATCATCTACACCAAGCATAAAAATTTCCTCTCCGCCAGGCCCCGCTGCAAGGATCATACCTTCAGAAACGCCGAACTTCATCTTCCTGGGCTTAAGATTCGCCACACAAACCACCAATTTACCAACAAGCTCTTCAGGCTTATAAGCCTTGGCAATACCCGCAAAAACAGTTTTGCCGGCGCCCCCAATATCCAGCTCAAGCCGCAAAAGCTTATCCGCACCGTCAATAGCCTCAGCCTTTGCGATCCGCGCCACCCGCAGGTCAACTTTCATAAAATCCTCTATCGTGCACTCCGGCTCGATCGCCTCATTCAAGCTAACTTCTTCTACCTTACCACCTGCCGGAGCCTTGCTTTCTTTGCTTTCTTCGATCATTGCCTCAACCTTTTCCTTTTCCATTCTTTCAACCAGCCTGACAAATTTGTTTATCTTGTGATTTTCCAACACGCTTTCAACATCGGCAAACTTAAGCGGTTCGACATTCAGAAATTTTTCTATTTTTTCAGCATATTTCGGCAGCACAGGCTTAAGATACGTCGTCAAAATACGCACCGCATTTATTGTTGTCGTAAGCGTCTTTTGTGTTTTTTCCGCATCGGTTTTTATTGTCACCCAAGGCTGATTCTGGTCGAAGTACCTGTTCGTCTCGTCCGCTAAAGCAGTAATCATCCGCATCGCCGCTGAGTAATTTAACTGCTCGAAGTTTTCTATGATCTCACCCTTTGCAGATTGCAGCTGCTCTACGAGCTTCCTCCCCTCATCGTCCAGTTGGCCCAGCCTGCCTTTAAATTTTTTAGTCAGCATCGGACCGGTACGAGAAGCCAGATTCGCTAATTTCCCCACCAGCTCAGAATTTACTTTTGCAACAAAATCAGAAATACTCAAATCAATATCATCAATTCCAGGCGTCAATTTACTGGCGTAATAATACCGAAGGTACTCAGGATCGAGATGCTTAAGATAAGTGCCAGCCGTTACGAACGTCCCCCGGCTCTTACTCATTTTTTCACCGTTAACAGTCAAAAAACCATGAACAAACAACTTATTTGCGGTCTTAAAACCAGCCCCCATCAGCATCGCAGGCCAGAACAACGCATGAAAATACATAATGTCCTTACCGATAAAGTGATAAAGCTCATAATCCTTGCCGTTCCAGACCTTCTCGAAATCCAGCCCGTTCTTATCGCAGTAATTTTTCGCACTCGCCATATACCCTATCGGCGCATCCAGCCAGACATAGAAAAATTTATTTTCTTCGCCTGGAATTTTAAATCCAAAATATGGACCATCACGCGAAATATCCCAGTCTTTCAAGCCCGTCTTGAACCATTCATCCAGCTTGTTCACTACCGACTGCTGAGTGTGCCCCCCCGCGATCAACTCTTTCAACTGCGTCCCATAGTCGTCGAGCTTAAAGAAATAATGCACACTTTCCCGCCGCACAGGCTCCGTACCGCAACTGGCACATTTCGGCTCGATAAGTTCGGTCGATAGATGTGTACCGCTGCAAACCTCACACGAATCACCATACTGATCGGCCGCCTTGCATCTCGGACATGTCCCGCGAATATAGCGGTCAGGAAGCCACATGTCGCATTTTTCGCAATAGGCCTGTTCGATATTTCGCTTTACTATCGAACCCCTCTCATTCAGCCTGCTGAATATCAATTCGCTGAATTGCCTGTTTTCTTCTGAATGCGTTGAGTAGTAGTTATCAAATTCTATATCGAAGTCGTCGAAGTCCGCACGGTGTTCTTTGCCCATCCGCTCGATCAATTCTTCAGGCTCAATGCCTTCATCCCGGGCACGTATCATGATCGGTGTGCCATGCGCGTCGTCAGCGCAGAAATAAAAACACTCATTTCCGCACATCTTCTGAAAACGCACCCAGATATCAGTTTGCAAATATTCCACCAGATGGCCTATATGGATCGAGCCGTTCGCATAGGGCAATGCTGATGTAACGACGATTTTACGAGCCATCTTCTTCCCCGGTCAACTCGGATTTGTCAGCATCTTGCTGTGTGTTATGACTTTCGTTGCTACCGCTGTCTTTCTCTCCTCCATTTTCCTCGGAAGATGCTTGCCTGTTTTCGGCCAGCGGCTTTTCGCTATCAGAAATTCCCTGTTTTTCGACCTGGCCACGCTGCTCTTCTTTAATGCTCTTTTTCTTGTCTTTATGAACAGAGGCTTCCTTCAGAATCGTAATTTCTTCCACGGGAACAGTAAAAATCGCTCCCTTTTCGCCATGGATCACAACAAGCTGAGTAAGTACCTGCTGATCGATAACTTTGCCTTTGCCCTGCTTGGTTTCTACAAGAGTATTTTTCCTGGGCAGTTTCTTTTTGAGCTGAGTATATGTTTGATCCTCATAACGCAAACAGCACTTCAATCTGCCGCAATGACCAGATATCTTCGATGGATCAAGAGTAGCCTTTTGAAGCTTGGCCATTCGCATATTCACTGGCTTTAAGATCTTTAAAAACTTCCGACAGCAGCATTCCATCCCGCACGTTTCATAATCCGCTATCAGTTTTGCTTCGTCTCGAGCTCCGATCTGACGCATCTCGATCCGTGTCTGGTATTCTTTAGCCAGTCTTTTTACAAGTTCACGAAAATCAACTCTGCTTTCTGCCACGAAATAAAATATAACTCGCTCGCCGCCGAAAAGATGTTCCGAATCAACCACCTTCATAGACAGATCCATCTCCTTGACGAACTGCCTGCAGCATTTTATCTCCTCTTCTGCGGATTGGTTGAGATGTCTTTCTTCGCTCAGATCCTGCCCCGTAGCATGTCGTACAAACTCACCGCCGGTCATAACCAGGTCACCGTCGACTTCAGGCCCGAAATAGTTCTTCACCTGATCGGGACTGAACTTGAAATTGCCGCTACGATAGCAATAAGGGCCCACGATCTCCCCCAATTCAAGACCGCGGTCAGTTTTCACCACAACTCGAGAGCTTGTTTTAGGCACATGGCTCTCGTTGTGTTCAAACCAACCAAGATGGCCCATACGACCGTATCGAACCAGCATCAGCTTTTTATTTTTGGCCTGCTTAGGCTTTATACTTTCAGGCTGACTCATATCTATTTAAGTTTCCCTTAATAACCGATTAAACCTTAAATTATACCCACTCAGGCATAATTTAACAATAGCTGTTCAAAAATCAGCTTCTCATTCACATTCGCATCAACCCAACTCATTGTCTTATACGCTTTTTCGATTCTATCAGCCGAGCTTTCAGCATCGAATTTATCCGCCAATATTTTAATTTCTTTTAGCTGCCCGCTGTTCACCAGAGATTCCTTGGCCCCTGAGTTGAATTTCATCGCGTCATTCAATGCTGCGATTATCATCATAAAAAGTCCCTTTTGAACCTGCCTGTTTATATCAGAGGTGCTGACATCTTCTTGTTGTTTTATCCAGACCTTGGCGATTTGGTTACTCTGGGCGCCAAGCCAGCCGGCAAATTCAAGAGCATCAATAAGCTGACAGCCTGCCAGCTTACAAACCAATTCTTTTTTAATTTCGAAACAATCTGTTCCTTCTTGAGAAAAAGACGCCCACTTGGTCGCCATACCCAAACTTCCCTGCGCAAACCTCGCCCAGTAAACCGCCTCTGCTTTAGGCACTTGCCTTTCCAAAAGCTCAGCGACGATTTTTTCTTCATCAATCGCCCCGAACGTAATTATCTGACTCCTGGATCGCGTGGTCGGCAGAAGCTTTTCGGTCTTTGTACAAACAAGAATGATAAAGCAATAGCCAGGCGGCTCCTCCAGAACTTTCAAAAGCGCGTTTTGAGAAGCATTGTTCAGCTTCTCCGCCTCAGATATCACATAAACACAGGATTCGGCAAGCTTCGGCTTTAACGCCACCTTCTCGATAACAAATTCCCGCAGAACATCTATCGGCAGCTCTACCGGCGTCTTTTTTCCTTTCCCCGCTTTGGTAAAACCGATTAGTTCCTTATAGATATGATTAAAATCAGGATGCGTCCCAGCTGCGAACGCCTTACAGGATTCGCACACCCCGCAACTGTCAAATGAACCTTCATTTTCGATTTTGTCTTTACATAAAATCAGTTTGGCCCACTCAAACGCCGTTTTTGATTTTCCTACACCCCCAGGCCCTGCAAAAATATACGCGTGCGCCAACTTGCCCGCCGCCAACGCCGCCTGCAACTTGCCGATCGCTTTATCCTGACAAAAAATTTCTTTGATTGACATTTATATAAAATCTGCCTGTCTTATTATTTCCAATACTTCTTTATGAACCGCTTCGATATCACCTGACCCATCAACCACGGTAAAGTCTTCCCGCTGTTCAGCGAGTTCCAAAAAACCATCTCTGACTTTTTGATGATACTCTTGTCCCTTCTGCTCCATCCGGTCAAGCTCATCGCCCATCCGTTTGCTACTTATATCAAGACCGACGTCCAGAATGATCGTCAAGTCAGGCCAAACCCTCTCAAGACAACCTTCCGCCAGCCGAATAACATTTGCCACACCAAACCCGCCCGCAAATCCCTGATAAGCACAAGTACTCGACAACCACCTGTCCAGTATCACGCATTTGCCATCCGCAAGTCCAGGGCCTATACATTCGGCCCAAAGCTGTGCCCTCGCCGCCATATAAAGCAATAATTCGCTCCGCACATCCATCGCCGCATGCTCGGGATTCAATAATATCTGCCGGATTTTTTCCCCGATAGCCGTCGCCCCGGGATCGCGAAACCTCGCAACTTCGGCCCCAATTTTCCCAAGCGCCTCTGCCAGCAACCCCGCCTGCGTACTCTTACCGCAACCGTCAGGCCCATCCAGAACCAGAAACCTGCCCGCTAATTTGTCTTTCAATTCTTTAGCCAAATCCAGCCATCCTTAAATTAACACGGGCCTCATTATCATCCAGCCTGCCGAAAAACTCAAGAAAAAGCTCACAGAAGCCCCACCCGTACTATTCTACCGGGCCTGTAACCTGTTCGCCCTGATTTGCTGAAACCATACCGCCGATGAACAATACCGCTCCAAGCGAAATCGCAAAGGTCAAAATTACTGATAACCCCGCAAAAAAAGCATGCAGAAAGTATTGATAGACAGGAGCACTTAAAGTAAACTCCGGCAGAAACGCCTGAACAAAACTTAAACCCCACGCAATCACAAAAAGTATTATCAAGTCTTTGGCATTTAGCAGCCTGCATTTTTTCAAATATCCGAAAGATTCGAACAGCCTGCAGTTAACAACTACTACAAAAGCAGGAATAAACAACGTCGGCTTCAAAAGAATCACCGCCGCCGGCGTAAAATATAACTGATTAAGCCATAGAGGAGCTTCGATAAATTCCAGATTCACGAATCCAAATTGCCTTAGCAACTCAAAAGTAAAATACGAAATAATAATAGATGCAGCCGCCAGAAGAATTGAAAAACCCACTATACGCCAGAAGAATCGTCTGCCCATCAAAATCAACTCGAACGGACTCCTGGAGATGTCAGCTTCCTCATAAACAGACCTTAAAAACCCCAGCCCCATGATTTGACCTATGACCAGAAACGCCGCCCCCACCATGCCCATCATAAAACTGGTCCCATCATTTAGATTCTGCTCCGAAGAGAAATGATTGTAAATCAACATCGCCCCAGCCTGCAAAGCGATAATCACCGCCACTTCCGCCCACCGATTCTTCAAAATTTCAAAAATCCTATTCATATCTAAGGCGCCAGCTCGAAGTTCTCCGTTCCCACCAACTGTTGAATTTGCCTGCAAAACTGCCTGTCAGGCCGAACGCTCAAACTCTTTTCTGCAACCGCGGACACCCTGCCTTTATTCGTGATCACCGTAACATAAACAGGGCTTTGCCCTTTGTGATGGCTGCAAATACTTTTTATCCGCTCGATCTTTTCTTCCGTGACGTCCTTGCTCTTCAGAAATATCTGCACCTTTGTCGTAAGCTTATCGCCAGCCTGTTCGAGACTTATCAAGTCACTGGCAATTATATTAGGCAGCTCTCTGCTAACATCGACTTTGCCTTTTACAAAAAGTATCTTATCGATCTCAAGCATATGGTCAAACTGACTAAGAGTATCGGGAAAAAGAACCACCTCACACGTTCCCTGCAAATCCTCTAATGTAAACACCGCCATTTTCGCACCGGCGTTTCGCCCCTTTCGCGTAACAATATCCCTTATCTTTATCACCATCCCGCCAATAACAACTTCATGCCCATCACGCCCATTCGCCAAATGCGTCGTATTAACCGTCGAATAAATCTCTATCGTATCTGCGTATTTACTCAAAGGATTACTGGTCACATAAAAACCCAAAACCTCTTTCTCATAAGTAAGCATCTGCATTTCCGGCCACACCGGCACATCAGGCAGCTTCTCATGATCTTTCGCAAACTCCGCCGCTCCGTCAAATTCATCTGTCCCCGAAGCTGTCGCCCCGAACAGGTTCATTTGTCCGTTTTGTTTGTCCGTCTGAAGACGCGAACCCGTCTGCATCGCCTTTTCCATCCCCGCCATCATCTGCGATCTGCTGCCGCCAAGGTTGTCAAATGACCCCGCCTTAATAAGCGATTCGATCACCTGCTTATTGGCTGCACGCAAATCGACATTTTCACAGAAATGAAACAGGCTGTGAAATCGCCCGACTTCCTCACGAGCAGCAATTATCTGTTCAACCGCTTTTTCGCCGACCCCCTTGACCGCCGCTAAACCAAAACGTATCAGCCCAACTTTTTCCTGCTTATGTTCATGGTCCTGTTCATAAACTACCGTAAAATCGGTAAAGCTCTCATTAATATCAGGCCCAAGCACCTCGATCCCTATCGCCTTGCACTCGCCGATATAATCAACCACCTTATCGGTATTGCCCATTTCATAAGTCAACAACGCCGCCATATATTCGATAGGCCAGTAGGTCTTAATATACGCCGTCTGATAGGCAATAAAAGCATACCGAGTGGAATGACTTTTATTAAACCCATAACCTGCAAAACGCTCTATCAATTCGAATATTTCTTCAGCCTGCTGCCTGCTAAGCCCCTTGCCCTGGCAGCCGGATATAAATCTCTCCTTTTCCTTGGCGATCACACTAACGCTCTTTTTGCTGATAGCCTTGATCAGCGTATAGGCCTCACGCAGCGGAATACCACCCAGCCGATTACATATCCGCATCACCTGTTCCTGATAAACCATAATGCCGTAGGTTTCCTCGAGAACTTCCTTCATGATCGGATGCGGCACGTCCCATCGGCTTCCATGCTTGCGTTCAATATAATCACCAATAAGGATCATAGGCCCAGGCCGATAAAGTGCATTCGCCGCTATCAAATCCTCGATCCTGTCAGGCTTAAGCTTCATCAAAAGATCCTGCATCCCGCCGGATTCAAACTGAAATACCCCTTTTGTCCTGCCCGCCGCAAAAAGCTCGAATACTTTCGCGTCCTCCAGACTTATAGCCTCAAGGTCGATTTTCACTTCATGAATACTTTCTACCAAATCTTTAGCCCGCTCCAGAACGCTTAAAGTTCGCAGCCCAAGAAAGTCCATCTTCAAAAGCCCAACCTTCTCGACCATCGGACCTTCGAATTGTGTTATCAGATCATTCGAACCGGTCGCTTTGTATAGCGGAACAAAATTAGTCAAAGGTTCATCCGCAACCACCACACCGGCCGCGTGAACACTCGCATGACGCGCCAGCCCCTCGAGTTTCTTGCCGATTTCTATTACCTTTCGCGTGCGCTCATCCTTCTGATACGATTGTTTTAGTTCTGGTTCGGTTTTCAAAGCTGTCTCAAGATCGGCACCAAATGGGATCAGCTTTGCAAGCCTGTCAGCCTCGTTCAACGGCACATCCATAACCCTGCAAACATCCCGGATCACCGCCCGCGCCTTCATCGTCCCGAACGTAATTATCTGGGCGACTTCACCGTATTTTTCGCGAACATAATCAATGACCTTACCCCGCCCATCCTGACATATATCAATATCAATATCAGGCATTTCATCTCGCTCAGGATCCATAAACCGCTCGAACAGCAAATCGTATCGAATCGGGTCAATATCGCACAGCCCCAGACAATATCCTACAATCGTTCCTACGCCGCTGCCCCTGGCGCCTGCCGGTATATTGTTTCTTGCCGCAAAATCGCAAAAATCCCACACGATAAGAAAATAGCTCGAAAAACCCTTCGACTGAATCACTTCCAGCTCGCGTTCGAGCCTGCTTTTGACTTCCTCAGTTATTTTGCCGTATCTTTTCTTGGCCCCTTCAAAACAAAGCTTCCTCAAAAATTCGTCAGGCGTACTGCCGTCTTCGGATTTGAATTTCGGAGAGTGTTTTGTTTTTAGATCTATTTCAACATTACATCGCTCAGCTATCGCAAGTGTATTATCACATGCTTCCGGGATTTGTGAAAATAGCTCCCTCATCTCCGCGGGACTTTTCAGATAAACACTTTTCGGATATTGCATACGATTCTCGTCGGTGACTTTTTTCCCCGTACTTATGCAGCACAAAGCATTGTGTGCCTCATGGTCGCCGGCATTAAGAAAATGAACGTCATTTGTAACAATGACCCCTACCCCGGTCTTTTTTGCCACTTCGGCCAGCCCGTCCCTCACATCCGCCGAATCATCGTCATCATGCTCCTGGATCTCAATAAAGAATCTGTCCGGGCCGAATATCTTTAAATAACTCTCCGCCGCCGTGATAGCCTTGGCCTGGTTACCGCCTTTCAATGCACCTGCGATCTCACCGCTCAAACATGCACTCGTACATATCAACCCATCACTCAATTCTGCCAGGATTTCCTTATCGATTCTTGGCCTGTAATAAAAACCCTCCGTATAACCGATGCTGGCAAGCTTCAGAAGATTTGAATAACCGGTATTGTTCTCCGCCAAAAGGATCAGGTGGTCAGATGCGTCCTTGATACTGCGTTTCTGTTTGTCAAGCCGCGACCCAGGTGCAACATAAGCCTCTATCCCTATGATCGGCTTGATTCCAGCGGCAAGCGCCTTGATATAAAACTCCACCGCCCCGAACATATTGCCGTGGTCGGTTAATGCGATACTATCCATACCCAGCTCGCCGCAGCGGGTAAAAAGCTTTTCAAACGCAATTGCCCCATCAAGAAGGGAATACTGCGAATGTAAGTGGAGATGCGTAAATCCTTTACCTGGCATAACTTAAACCATCCTTAAAAACTGTTTGTCCCTATAGAATAGAAAATGCCCCCGCCTCTGTCAATCCTGTTTTACCCATAATCAAAGATTTTCATTCCAAACCAGTCCTTAACAAATTCATTTCTAACACTCTTAAGGTAAAAATGCTATTCGGCTGTTCCCAAAATTTCTACCGCATCGACAAATCCACTCTCAGAACTTGAGTTGTCGACCTCGAATCTTATTTTAAGATCAGGATTGTTATCAGCGGTGCCAGCCAGATAGAATTCTACCAGAGTCCAGGTTGTAAACTCGGCGGGGTTAGTAAGGTCTTCGATTATATGCCAGCTTGTGCCGTCGTACCACCGGCTGAGGAATTGTTGTCCCGCAACCATTTCATCCAGTTTACGTGCGTATTTGACGCTTATCGAATTATACCCCGAAGTGCTTACGTTGGTTTCAGCATACTCGGTATTTTCCATTTTACAGGACTTTGCACCTTCGTATCTTGTGACGGAGCACCAGCCAGTTGAAGTCCAGTTGTCAAAGCAATCCTCGAAGCCGTCGGCAAAGATTGTTATCCGGTCCTGTGATGAATTCCAGGTAGTATCTGAGGCGGTAACTGAGTAAGCTGTCTCATTGTAATATGGCGAATTATCACGAGCCTTTACCATATAAGTATATTGTGTTTCCGGCGAAAGGCCTGTGTCGTTGTAACCTGTGTCCGGCTGCCAGCCGCTGTCGTGATTGGGGTCGGTGACGTTGGCAAAATAATACTGCACGCCGCTCTTATCATTTGCGACCTGGGCAGTCATAGTTATCTCGCTGGAACTTATCGAATTTGGGCCGTCCTGCCAAAGCATTTGGTCGGGAGTAGGCGCGTCGTAGTCGGGCCAGTCCCAATCTGCGGCAGGCCCAGCATAGTCGAGGAAGTTAACGATACCATCAGGCGCTCCGTCGGGGGTGATATCGGCTGCTGGAAAATTGTCGAGCCAGTTATCGCAAATGATTTTCAGGTCGTTGTAATCGATAATATTATCGCCGTCCAGATACGCCGGGCTTCTGTTCCACGGCGATTCATATGCCCCGATATCGGTTGCGGCGTTTTGCGGAACCACATTACCCCAGTAATCCAGCCCGCCGTTGTTGGGTATGTCTATGCCGGCATCGATACAGGGCGAACCTGACTTCAATTTGTAGCCATCTACTGTATCACGCCCGACCCCTCCGGTGCCGGGGGCGACGAGTTTTGGATCGGTGGTGATTTTATTTGCATCGGCAGGCTCGGTTGCAGGATGGTTACCAAAGAATAGATTATGGTCAAGCGTGTTGTTCGTACTTGCAGCAAAATCATAGTAACAGCCTGAACCGAGATTATAAAATATATTGTTCAAATAAGAGATATTCGCCGGGGCCCCGTTCCAGCCTTTGTGAAAAATAATCTTTATATCAGAAAGCTCCGGGCCAATATAAACGACGTTGTTGTAAATCATCGTGTCTGTAGGAGTGCCGGAAAGCCTGAATCCATGCTGCAGACAGTTTTCGATGATGTTATAGCGGATTTTGGTGTTGGTGTTGAAACGCTGCTCAGGAGTGAAGCCGTCACCGACAGCCATAACAATTCCGCCCAGCCCGTTATCGTGGCTGTAACAATACTGTATCTTCGAACTTTTGTTACGACCGTCACTGTCAAATCCTGCTGCATCGTGATCGCCACTATTGTAGAACGTGCCATACCCTTCGCAATACTGAATGACTGAGTTATCGGTGTTGAAAATAAATATTGCATTGCCGTTGCCGTAACGACCGTTGTCTTTGAACGTGCAATATTCGATCAGGGCACCATCGACACATCGGATGATAGCTCCGTTGTATGCAGCCCTTTCTATGATAGTATTTTTCATAACAAAATTTTGACTCGGAACCCAGTTTGGATCCTCCGGAAGCCGCCGCCACCACGAAGACAAATTAGAAACTCCCGTCCTGTTCACATCGTGAACATAACAGCCATCGATTAAAACATCATTAAAATAAGTTTCAGTTGTATTCCCGGTCACTTCAAGAAATATCCCGCCGTTATGCTTGGTCTCGTACGTGCCGCTGACATCGTGAACCTCCAGATTCTGCAGATAGATATGGTTTATTTCGCCGGCGTCGTCGGCCTGTACATACACACCTCGCCTGAGATTAGCCGGGTCATCAGGATCATCGCCTGAGCGATAGTTTGTGATCTCCAGATTATTTACGTCCCAGTATTCCTGGTTGTAAAGATAAACCACATCGGTGACCGCGCCTTGGCCATTCAAAAGCGGCAACGACCCCACGCCATATTTATCGATAACGATCGGATTACCAGCAGACCCCGACCCCTTAGGCCAAAGCTGCTGACTGTTCCAAACACTCCCCGCTTTCAAAAGTATCTGGTCACCAGCAGAAAATGTAACTGTGCTCACCTTAGTCAAATTCTGCCACGCAGCCCCCGGACTTGTCCCGCTGTTACCATCATCACCACCCACCGAATCCACATAATACGTCGTTGCCAACGCCGTCGAAGCATTTAGGATCAATAACACCGCCAGCAGTCTTTTCATCTTCGTATTTCCCCTGGTTACCGAATCTTCATCCAGTTCGCAGCTAATCTTAGGTAATCTGCAAAATCAACTCTGCCGCTTTGGTCGATATCGCAACCGCCGCACCAGCCAGGATCCGTGCAAGTATTCAGCCATTCTCCGACAAACGTCTGCAAATCATTACCATCCACATCATCATCCGGCTCAAAGTCACCTGCTAACGGCTTGGTAATAACAAGCTGCGGCTTGTTGGAGGCTGTTGCGGTTTCTTTAGAATCATAAAGCGTATAAGTGGTTGCTGCCGGCTCATGGACCATCAGCGAAATTTTATCGTCACCGGCAAGTTCGGTTGAAACCTGACTGGTAACATCGAACTCTATCCAGTTGCCAGCTGCTGGAATCGAATTACTATCCAGCGTAGCTCCTGACGCCGGCTGATTGTTCCAGGTTATACTGTTTTCACTCCACGTATCGGTACTTACGAAGTCAACAGCATGAGTCGTAGCCGCATCTCGCCTGTCTACATACAGCCGCAAGGTTGCACCGGTAACCGTTCCGGTTACACCGGATAAATCAAATCGCAGGAAGCTGCGGCGGATATAGTCGACAGACGCCGTCTTCACACACAAAGTCGTATCACCACCGTAATTGTCATCAGCATAAGTACCCGCACGGACGAAGGCATCGGCTTCGGGATAAATAATCACATTGTCTAAAGTCCACGCCGATAAAGTTGACGACCACCCCGTCTGGTTTAGATTTGCCGACACATCGCGAGCCTTTACCCGATAACTATAACGCTTCCCTGACTCCAAATCAGTATCAGTATAATTTTCACCCGACTGCCAATCGCTGTCATGATTGGCATCGGTAACATTATTAAAGTAATATTCAACACCGCCGCTCAAATCCGTTGCAGTTGTCGCAGTCATCGTTATCGCTCTTACCCCCTGTGCAGCAGGTACTGATTGCCACGTCATCGGGTCAGGCTCCGGCGAGTTAGTATCCTCCGTTGTCGTTGCAGAGCGCACAACCGACCAGGCCGTCTCATTAAGATTTATCGAAAGGTCGCGTGCTTTCACCTGATAACTATACTCGGTATTTGGGTCAAGCACCGTGTCCAGATAATAAGAACTCATCTGCCAGCCGCTGTCGTGATTGGCATCCGTTATGTTATTAAAATAATACTGTACGCCATTGTCATTTGGGTCCACCGCCGTGGTACCTGTCATTTCTATCTCTGTATCGCTTATCGCATTCGGCTCCGAAGCCCACGTCATCTGATTAGGCTCAGGCGGCGTATGGTCATTTGCGTCACCAGGAGTCCACTCGTGTGCGCCCCGGTCGGTAAGAATATTATAGGGCACCGTATTACCCCAGTAGTCAAGCCCGCCATTACCAGCTATCGTCATTCCCGAATCGATACAAGCAGAGCCAGGTATGAGTTTGTAACCATCAACACTATTTAAGCCAATCCCGCCTGTGCCGGCAGCGACAAGATTCGGATCACTTGTAAGCTTATGCGCATCAGCTGGCTCACTCGCCGGATGATTGCCGTAAAAAACATTGTAGTCAAAAGTATTGTTCGTGCTACTGGCAAGATCATAGCTGCTATTGGTTCCAAGGTTATAGATTATATTGTTATAGTAACTGGTATTATCAGCATAGCCGCCCCAATTTTTGTGCCAAACAATCAAAACATCAGACTGCCCCGGCCCGATATAGAAAGTATTATTGTAAATCTTTGCACCATCCGTAGGGCCGGAAAGATGTACTACTTCATGATTTTCGTTCTGGCTGATATTATATCTGAAAGTAGGGTTCAAATTAAAACCCCCAGTGCCGCCGTTACAAGGCGCCGCGCAGAACATACCATTATTATGGCTGTAATTGTATTGGACTATACAGTCTTTACTGCGGTAATCTATATCAAACGCACCACCATCGATCTCAGGAAAAAATTTCGCGTGGTCATAAACTTCGTTATACTGCCATACGCAATTATCGCAGTTAAACAGCACAAAGCAGTTGGCCTCTTCCCCTTCGCCGTCCAGATAATTATTTCCATGAGCGATATTATATTCAACCAGCCCGCCGTCAAGCACGCGCGTATGCAAAGCTCTGCCGCTGATCTTATTAAAATAATTATTCCTCATCACAAAATTCGTCCAGGGCACCCAGCCCGTATCATCGGTACTCGTTCGAGGTCCACCGTCGAAATCGGAGTAGTTCATAAAGCCCGCAGTATTTACATCATAAATAGAACAATCTTCGATCCTGATATCGTTGAACCACGCCCCGTTCGCCGCCGTGCCATCACCATAGACAGCCATATATATAGCACTGGCATTATAATCGCCCGGATTGCCGTTAATATTGTGAATAGCAAGGTTTCTGAGATAAATGTGATTTAAAACCTGCTTTCCAACCAAACTCGGCTCATTAAGTTCTATCCATATCCCGTGTCTTCGCAAAGTGTTGTTGGTAGGGTCATAGTGTGTTATTTCCAGGTTGTTGATCTCCCAGTATTCCTGATTATAAAGTTTGAACGTCGGCCGCGTAACACCATCGGTCGGACCTGCGATATGCGGCAGACCATCGTTGGGATCACCATACATATCTATCACGATCGGGCTGCCATTTACACCCGACCCTTTAGGCCATAACAGCAACCCACTCCATGAACTCCCCGCTTTGAAAAGCAGTTCATCGCCCGGACTAAATGTTGTAGCGTTGATTTTTGTAACAGTTTGCCACGCAGCCCCCGAACTCGTCCCTGCGTTACCGTCATTGCCGCCAACCGAATCTACATAGTAGGTAGTAGCGTTGGCATTAGTTAAAAACACACAAAAAGCCAAAGCTGTGATAGTGCAGACTAAGACTATGCGGTACATCACCTTAGACCCTCCTCAGTAAGGATTTTTGAACCTCGTAATTTTGCACAATTATTCCCGGATAAGTATAGACACTATCCGTCCTTTTCAACCTTCATTTTACCAGAATCAGCCCCAAAAAGCAACGAACGCCATACGCCAGATGTTGCATTTTAAACGCCTTTTATGGCACAAAAGAACTGGTAGAAAACAGTCTCAAAACAGGCGGCAGGGCGGTCGGAGATATGGATTTTTGAGCGGATTAAGCCAAATTACAAAGGGCCGACCGCTTTCCCAGCAGCCGGCCCTCGAACGCAAGCCAAGTACCATCCTTGGCTAATGCCGCAACATTTACCGAAATGTGTTATTTGTTTGTTATTAAGCTCATAATTTCATGATTCGGGTTCATAAAATCACTCGAATCCAAAAGCGCAACTGCCTGTTGCCGAACGGGTTAGTGCCCGATGTGCTGCGGGCCGCAGCCCCAAAGCAGCGGGGCAGGCCCCCTTAGACCTAAGGCCGGGGGGCCAGGCGTTTGCAGGCGAATTCGTTCGGCTAAACAAACTCTACAGCGATACCGATAGAGGCATCGGTGAGTATAGTTTGTCGGTCTACGCGGACGACTTTGCCGCTTTTGATTCGGGCGAAATGCCCTTTTTGCTTCGCCAGGGCCATTGTGCGAGGAAAATTGATCTCGATGAAATGGCCTGGGCGGACGGGGGTAGTGATCGGGATTTCGAGCATTGCGCCGCCTTTGCTGATGTTTTGGCTTTTGCCGTTGACGAATCGGTTTGCTTCAGGCAGCCAGATGCTGACCGGCCATTTTAGGTCGGTACGGGGTGCTTTTCGCATTTCGACGACATTCTGGTGGTGTTTTTTGGTTCTTTGGATGGTTTGTGTTGTTTCCATTTGTTTTGGCCTCCATGTAAATGGTTTCTGCGTTCGATGAGTTATATATCGGTTATGTTAATTTAGATAATTTAGGATAAATAGGAAGAATTCGGCAATTTTCAGGACTTTTTTACATATGGGGGCTTGCGATATGTTGAGAATGGGTTTTATCGGCTGATAAGTGAGATTTTTTTAGCCTTTTCATGCAGGTTTCAGTAATCCGCGTAAAATCCAGCAGGATAGCGAGTGTTAAAATGGAAACAATAGGGGCCTGAGAGGAGTCAGGAGTCAGGCCGTTGGCCTGGGAGCATTAGAGCAGTAGAAAGTAGAGCAGTAGAGAGGAAAAAAGGGGGGCAAATTGGACACTTACTTTGTGAGACTTTGGGTAAAAATTGATGTAAGTGGTTATTTTGTAAGGGGTTAGGTTAAAAAACGAAAAAGTGCCAAAATCGGTGGAAATCGGTGGAAATCGTGACAAATGCGCACAAATGGGTCACTTTCGGTGAAAAACAGGTCACTTTTCGTACAATAATAGTAGAGCCCTAAAGTAGTCAACCCCTTCCGGTTTTGAGTGGGTCTTTTGCCCGGCTACGGCGTTTACGGGTATCTTAGATACGTAAATATGGCCGTCTTACAGACGGCGGAAAAATACAAAATCAAATTCCGCGCTCAAAAGAGGGAGGACGGAAGGCGGAAGGAAATTGCAAAATGAAAGCAGGAAAATGATATTCAGTTTGTTTGAAATTATGTTTTGACTGATTTGGAAAGTAGGAATATTTTATAGCTGGAAAGAAAAAAACGAAGGCCGATAGGATTAGCTGAGGGGCCAGATTCTTAAGGCGGAAAAGGTAGAATTTAAGGTTATAAGACGTTTATTTTCAATATTTATCCAACCAAGGCGGATTAACGCGGAGTAACTAAAGGTTCTTGGAACCTTTTAGTTATCTGGTCACTCCAAAACTATCTGTTTTTCTAGAAAACCATAACAATTCAAATCAAAAACCCCCTTTGTTAACGCTCGCTCAGCATCCCATCGCTGATTTCCACCCATTTGAAGGCTTTGTATATATTGTCTTTCTTGTAGAGGCAATCCTAACGCAGTTCCTCTTGTTTGCACTTGGGGAAGTAATTGTTTAATTTTCAATCTTTCTACATTATCTTTATTGAATCCGAATCCTAAGAAGTAAACACAATCAGCCTGAGATAATAATTCATGGGCTTTTTTAAACTCATCAGTCTTTTTATTTGCTTCATGGACAATAATGATATTCTCCCCACCCCGTTTAACAGCTAGTCCCCTGTTTTCACTGTCTGTCCATGCTTCATAACGAACCAGACTCAAAGGTGAATCCTGCCAATCTAATTTACCTAATGAACCATGAAGATGAACAATTGGTATGCTCTTCATTTTTTCTGCACATTCTTCATCAGTCTTTTTATAAGTGTTTTTTAATACAGTGAAAAGATAATGTTCAAAAGAACGATCATAATTGAAAGTAATAACGGAAAGATTATTATTGCCAAATGTTTCAAAAGAAGTGTTAAGCCGGCTAAATAAATATCGATACCAATTATTATCACCATTCGACAGCAATTTATCAAAACGACTCCAACGCTCAAATGGCAGTAAAGAACCGGCAATAGCTTCCTTGCCAATTTTTTCAAAGTCTAAACGATGTTCTAAGAAAGCATCAATAGAAGCAGGCTGTGCACCTAACAAAGCTTTCCTGAAATTACTTATTGCACGCTTAAGAAAACCATGGTCTGTCAGGACCTGATGCAACGGATAACCGGGATCTAAATCCTGAATTATAATCTTTACAAGTTCTTTACCAATTGGAAAGCCAAAAGGGTGGCTTGCTCCTGCACCTAATACAAGAACTGTATTTTTTTTTATCATAGCAATTCCGTTTCTTTTCTCTTTGGTCACTCATACTTTGCGTCGCAGGCCAAACACCCCGGCAATAGCAATGTCTATGCTTGCTCCAAGTACCCTAATGCCTTATCAAAATTGATTTCCCAGAGGTCATTCACATATTTAGCAATACCGTCCAGATCAGGAAAAAGAGTTGAACGATTAATGTTCATCTGGTCAAGAAATCGTAAACAGCCAATCCTATCTTTATTTGAAATTGTAAACTTCTGCAAGTAGGGTTGTGGATGTAGATTCGCATTAGCTGCTGGTGGTTCCTGGTAAGTTTCATTAGCGTACTTGTCTTTTATGAATGATTCAAGATCCCACTTTTGGGGATATTTGAGGGGATCATAGGGCATTTTAAGAAATACACCTGCCTGACTTACTGCTCTGTAATTTCCACATCCTGGCGCACTGAAGGGCACAGCCAATTCTCTGATAGCCTTATTACCATTTTCATGTGGTCCATCGGAGTAATCAATTACCGCAAAAACAACCCTTTTATCTGGCTCTTGAAATCTTTTTTCATCCCCTACATCGCACCAACATTCTTTAGCTTCAAAAGCAAAAAAAAGGGCGACAAAGGGTGAATACGTGAAATCCAACAAGTGTGTTGCTAAACCATGATGTTGAGCAATAGCACACAGCATGTCTTCACTCATTTCACGCTTCTCAATTTTATCGAGAGCTAATTCCTTAAAGCGATTAAGGTGTATGTCTCTATCAACTCGAGGACAAAGAAACTCCGGGGGATTGCCAGTAGCTTTATTTGGTTTAGTATTGTAGTCGAGCTCAAGACGATCAAGGCGAGAATATAATTTCCACTCGTGGTTTGCTTGTCCACGGAATAATAATGTTGGCCAACACAGCTTTTCATCTTTCACAAAAGAAACAAAATCTTCCCATGAAGGCATTTCATTTTCAAGGCAGCCTTTTTTTACTTTTTTAACCCAGCTATTTTCGGTGTTTGGCATAGTCAATTTCTCGCTTAAACACTGTTATAAATTTCTCTGTGGCTAAGTGAACGACTCCATTTTCATTTCACAACTTGTTTGGTTCTTAATTATAGGTGGTAAAGGGGGTATTACAAATTGTTTTTGGGGAGAAACCTTTAAATTGATTAATGGGGGTGGTTGTGGTAGACTGTCGGGGCGCTTTTTTTTCAAAATCGATAAAAACAAAAGGGGATTAAACTATGCGCAGGCTTATGTTGATAATCATTATTGCGGGGCTGGTTTTAAGTAGTTCAATTTCAGCGAAGCAGGAGTATATTAAAGTCAAGGTCAAGCGTAAGCCTAAGGATTTGATATGGAAGACCTATGATACTCGGACGATGGATCTGTTGGAAGGGTTTACAGCAGGAGAAAAGAAGGTCGAGCTTGATAAGTATGGCGGCAAGGTCGGCGAGAAGAAGTTCGAAGCGACGGGGTTTTTCTATCCGAAGAAGCTTAAAGACAGGTGGTGGCTGGTGGACCCGGAAGGGAATCTGTTTGTGCACGTTGCGATAGTGGCGGTTTATCGCGGGCTGTCGGATATCGGCAGGCAGGCGAGCGCGGAACATTTTGGAAGTGATGCGAACTGGGCGGAATTTAGTGCGGAATTATTGCATAAATATAGTTTTAACGGGACAGGCGGTTGGACCGAGGCAGGGCTGTTGCGGAAGACCAGGAACCCGCCGGTGTATACTTTGAGTTGGGATTTCATGGCGGACTTCGCAGCCAGTTTGAAGTTAGCGCATCAGGTTTCGGGGCATATGGGTTATCCGGACGAGGTGTGGCCTATCTTTCATCCGAAGTTCGAGGCGTTTTGTGATGAGTATGCAAAGCAGGTTGCGGCGACGAAGGACGACCCTTATTGTATCGGGCATTTTTCTGATAATGAATTGCAGACGCCGGCTGATATGCTGGACCGGTCGTTGCGGCTTGACTTAAAGAAGTATCCTGAGATGCGATATAATTTTGAGGCGGCGAAGAAGTGGCTGAGTGCGCGGAAGGGCAAAGAGGCTGGGCTGAGGGATATTAAGGAGTCGGATCGGAGTGCTTTTTTGGGATATGTGATGGACACGTATTACAGGCTGACGACGACGGCGATACGAAAGTATGATAGTAATCATTTGTGTATAGGTTCGCGGCTTTACGGGCGGTCGCTGCGATATCCGGAGGTGTTCAAGGCGGCGGGGAAGTATCTTGATGTGGTGAGTGTGAATTATTATCGTGCCTGGACGCCGGACCCGAAGCGGCTTGCGATGTGGGCAGGTGAGTCGGGCAAACCAGTGATGATAACGGAGTGGTATGCCAAGGGAGCCGATTCCGGGCTGCCGAATAATACCGGTGCCGGGTGGCTTGTGCCGACGCAGAAAGACCGCGGGCGGTTTTATCAGAATTTTGCGCTGAGTCTGATGGAGACTAAGGTTTGTGTGGGGTGGCATTGGTTTAAGTATCGTGATAATAATCCGGAGGACTTGACGACGGAGCCTTCGAATCGGGATTCGAATAAGGGCGTGGTGAATTATAAGTATGAGCCTTATGTTGAGCTGCTTGATGAGATGAAGCGGCTGAATGATAAGGTTTATACGCTGATAGATTATTTTGATGCGAAATAAAAATTAATTTTTGGAGAGTGTGTAGTATGCGAAAAGTTATATTAGCGGTCGTTGTTGCGGGGCTGATGTTGAGTAGTGTGGTTTCAGCGGAGCAGAAGTATATCCAGGTGCAGGTGAAGTATAAGAAGGGTGAATTTAAGCCCAGAGATACGCGGACCGTGGATATATTGGCGGGGTTCGAGAAGGGCAGGAAAATCGCCAGGAGTGATTACGGCGGCAGGATGGATAAGAAAGTTGAGGCGACGGGATTTTTCTATCCGAAAAAGATCGGCGACAGGTGGTGGCTGGTGGACCCGGAAGGGAATCTGTTTGTGCACGCGGGAGTGGCGAGTGTTTATCAGGGGATGACGAAATTATCGAAGGCTAATACGCTGAAAAAGTTTGGGACGAGCCAGAAGTGGGCGGAGTTTACTACGGCGATTCTTTTTGAGCATGGTTTTAACGGGACCGGCGGCTGGTCGGAGGGAGTTTTGCTTCGCGGGTCGCCGAGGCCTTTGGCGTATACGATTTCGCTGGATTTTATGAGGGATTTTGGCAAGAGTATGAAGCTGACGCATCAAAAGCCAGGCCATACAGGTTATGTCAATAATGTTATGCCGGTGCTGCATCCGGGGTTCGAGGCGTGGTGTGATGAGTATGCCAAGAAACGGGTGGGGGCGAGGAAGGATGATAAGTGGCTGATAGGTTATTTTAGTGATAATGAGCTGCCGATTCGGCGAGAGATGCTTGATAAGACCCTGGAGTTGGCTGATACGAACGAGCCGGAGATGCGGCTTTGTTATGATGCGGCGAAGAAGTGGCTTGATAAGAGGAAGGGCAAAGAGGCGGGTATCGAGGATGTGACAGACCAGGATAGGGCTGCGTTTGTGGAGTACGCGGTTGACAGGTATTATCGTCTGACGACAGCGGCGATTCGCAAGTATGATAGTAACCATTTGTGTCTTGGTTCGCGGCTGCACGGCAGGGCGACTCGTTATCCGGAAGTTTTTCGGGCGGCGGGAAAGTATTTGGACGTGATTAGCGTGAACTACTATCATGCGTGGTCGCCGGATAAGAAAAGGGTTGCGATGTGGAACGGGGAGTCGGCTAAGCCGGTAATGATAACGGAGTGGTATGCCAAGGGGATGGATTCTGGGATGAAGAATATTGCAGGGGCTGGCTGGACGGTTCTGACCCAGAAGGACAGGGGGCTGTTTTATCAGAATTTTGTGATCGGTTTGCTTGAGACCAAAGGTGTTGTCGGGTGGCATTGGTTTAAGTACAGGGACAATGAGTCTGACGATCCGGATGTGATAGAGGGCAATCGCAGTAGTAATAAAGGCATTGTGAATTATAAATACGAACCTTATAAGGCGTTGCTTAATGAGATGAAGCAGCTGAATGAGGAGCTTTATGCGTTGATCGATCATTTTGATTCAAGATGAAAGAAGCGATTAATCCGGTTGAGTAGTTGTGTCGATAGATATAAAAGTGGTTTGTGTTTTAATTTAGAGATTCAGGGTTTTAGATGCGGCGATTTTTATTGATTTTGGCATTAGTATTTTGCGTATTGGCAGGCGTTGGAGTGAATGCAGCGGCTGGTGCCAAGGGCAATGGGTCAGGTATCAGCGGTCAATTGAAGATATTCCGGGCGGCGTTGTATATGCCTGGCGCTGAAGAACAGATACGGCTTGAAGCGGCGGCGGAGCTTTTGCGCAGCAGAGAGAAAGAGGCGAGAAAAATACTCTTGGAGGCGTTGGAGCAGAGTGAGAATTTGACAACAAGGCAGATGGTTTGTAAGAGTCTGAGTCAGTCACGCGGATGGTGGGAGCCGATAAGAGATAAGGGGGATTTTGTAGACCCTCTGCTGAATATACTGGTGAAGGGTAGTGGGGTTGATGCGAAGCTGGCAGCGGAGGCGACGCTGGTTTTTGAATATAAGCGGATCTCCAGGCAGCTTAAGCGCATCATATCTGAAGAGGGTTATGAGACATCCGCCAGGCTTAACGCGATATATGCATTGCAGCTTCGTCCTAATAAGGAGGCGATATTCGAACTTATCAAGCTTCTTGATAGTGATGATAAGGCGGTTGCCTCGTCAGCTGCAAGTAGTTTGCAGGAATCTCTTGGTATCCCTATAGGGGCGGATAAGAAGGCATGGGGCCAGATAACCAGGGAACTGGAACGCAAGAGCAGAGATGAGTTCGTTCGTGACCGTTTGATAAGGCAGGAAGCTAAGGTTCGGATGCTGGAGTCTGAGTTGGCGATCTGGCAGAAGAAATACGGTGAAATTCTGGGTGAGGTTTACAAGCAGATAGAAGATGAGACGGCCAGGGGTGAGTTTTTGTCGGATAAGCTTTCCAGCAGTCACAGCAGTGTGAGATTGTGGGCGGTCGAAAAGTTATCTCAGTGGCGAAAGAGCGGAACGGATCTGCCTGAGAATCTTGGGCCGATTCTGCTGGATTTGATCTCTGATGAAAATAGTGATGTGCGGGTTAAGGCGGCAAGGCTTTTGTCATTGATGAGTCATCTTGATAGTTCAAAGCTTCTTCTTGGTCAGCTTAAAGAGGAAAAGGACGAGCAGGTTCGAATCGAACTTCTGGGTGCTCTTGGCGAGGCGTGTTATTATGCTCTTTCGCCTGGTTCAGAGATAGAGATCAGTGCCCAGATACGTGCTGAAACACTTGAGTTAGCGGCAGGTTATATATCGCAAGCCGATTCGCGTAAGGCCCAGAAGGGCGCAGAGGTTCTCAAGAAACTTCTTGCTCAGAAGGGTTTGGAGGCTGATAAAGTCAGCGGCTATTTTGCTTTGCTTGCAGAGAGGTATTCGCAAGAGACAGGCCGGATGGACGGTCTTCTTCGAGGAGAGTTATTGAATGTAATGGCGGGGCTTTGCGGTCAGGGTTTTCATTATCGTGCTGAGGCGGCGAAACTATTTGAGCCGATATTTACATCCGCCCTGGAAGATGAAAATGTTCTTGTCAGGGAAGGTGGCGTAGCGGGCCTTATCAATGTTGATGAGTCGCGAGCACTGGCAATACTGATAGACAGGGGGCTGTTGGACGACAGCAGTATAATGATACGCAGGAGCATAATGGAGTTGGCAGGCAAGATAGGCGGCAGAGGGGAATTGTCCTGGCTGATAAAGAAGGTTAATGTTAACAGCAATGGTGAGCTTGCATGGCAGGCGACAATGAGGATATTTCAACGGTTGAAAGCAGAAGTGCTGAACGAATTGATAGTTGAATTTTGGGAAAATAGTGTTTGGGAAAAACTCAGCGGTGAGCAGCAGAAATATCTTTTGGAAACGACAGAACAAAAGGCATTGGTTGGCAGCAGTGAGAGTTCGCGTAAAGTACTCAGGGAAATAAGGGGTAAACTGGCGTCTTTCTATAAACAGAAGTGTCAGTATGACCTGGCGGCGAAGTATTATGGTATGCTTTTAGAGGAATCGCAAAGCAGCGATGAACGAGAGGAGATTTTGGGTCTTTTGCTGGAGGTAGCCTTGAGTGCCGGCGAGGTCGAAGCGGCTTCGCAGATAGTGGCTAACCGTTTATTAGAGCATGATCTGGACGAGAATGACATTGTTGTCTCTAAGATAGAGCTTTTTTTGGACCAGGCAGATGGAACTGAGTCGGCTCGTCAGGTTCTGGATGCATTAACAGCTATAGAATATAATCAGGCCAGGCCAAATTGGGAGCATCAGTTAGACAAGTGGAGCAGCATTTTGAAGCGAACAGAGGAATCTTCCAACAAAACGGGGGCTTTGGAAGCTGCCGACAAGAAATAAAGGCCAAGCGATCTCAACCCTAATAATCAGTAATCAGTAATCAATCGAAAACTTGCCATCGCAACCCAAAAACTGCCTGGACAAAACAAGACTAATCTGATATAATTGTAATTCTATTGTACCCCAACTTTGCGAAAGGATAAAAACGGGTGAGAAAACTAACTGCTGTTTTTTTATACTGGAGAAGGTTGTGATTTTTGATGGCGGGAAGAAAAGTTTCTGTAAATTATTGGTTTTATTAATCGCTGTACTTTCGGCATGTTCTGTGTCTGCACACGCAGACCGCATGATAGGCTGGGGCGAAAGGACAGTGCCCAATTCTGAGCTTACCGGAATAACGCAAATCGTAGCAAGTGGTAATCACAGCCTCGCCCTAAAGTCTGACGGCAGTATCGTAGCATGGGGCCATAATGATTTCGGTCAGGCGACAGCACCAGCAGGTAATGACTATACAGCCATCGCAGCAGGTTTTCGGCACAGCTTCGCTCTGAAATCTGACGGCAGCATCATAGCATGGGGAAGTGATGATTACGGCCAGGCAACAGCGCCGGATGGTAATGACTATACCGCCATCACAGCAGGTGCTTATCATAACCTCGCCCTAAAGTCAGATGGTAGCATCGTAGCGTGGGGCTATGATAATGATGGTCAGGCGACAGCGCCGGACGGTAATGACTATCTCGCCATCGCAGCAGGTGCTTATCATAACCTCGCCCTAAAGTCAGATAGTAGCATCGTAGCGTGGGGACGAAATAATAAAGGTCAGGCAACAGCGCCGGATGGTAATGACTATACCGCCATCGCAGCAGATGGTTTGCATAGCCTAGCCTTGAAGTCTGACGGCAGTGTCGTAGCATGGGGATGGAATAGTAATGGCCAGGCGACAGCGCCGGACGGTAATGACTATACCGAGATTGCAGCAGGAGGTTATCACTGCTTGGCCCTGAAGTTTGACGGCAGCATCATAGCGTGGGGACATGACGATGAAGGTCAGGCGACAGCGCCAGCTGGTAGTGACTATACCGCCATCGCAGCAGGTGAGTTTCACAGCCTTGCTCTGAAATCTGATGGCACCATCGAAGCATGGGGCCAAAATTATTACGGTCAGGCGACATCACCATCAGGTAATGACTATACCGCCATCTCAGCAAGTGGTGTTCACAACCTCGCTTTGAAGTCTGACGGCAGTATTGTAGCATGGGGAGAGGATGATTATGGTCAGGCGACAGCGCCAGCTGGTAATGACTATACCGCCATCTCAGCAGGTAGTTGGCACAGCCTTGCCCTGAAGTCAGACGGCAGCATCGCAGCATGGGGAGATGATTATTACAGTCTTGCGTCAGCGCCGGACGGTAATGACTATACCGCCATCTCAGCAGGTCATCGACACAACCTTGCCCTGAAGTCAGACGGCAGTATCGTAGCATGGGGCCAAAATAATCACGGTCAGACGACAGTGCCGGACGGTAATGACTATACTGCCATCTCAGCAGGGGCTTGGCACAGCGTTGCGCTGAAGTCAGACGGCAGTATCGTAGCATGGGGCCGAAATAATCACGGTCAGGCGACAGTACCGGATGGTAATGACTATACCGCTATCGCAGCAGATAGTTGGCACAGCGTTGCGCTGAAGTCAGACGGCAGCATTGCAGCATGGGGCGCAAATTATTTCGGTCAGACGACAGTGCCAGACGGTAATGACTATATTGCCATCACAGCAGGCGTTGCCTTGAAATCAGACGGCAGCATCGTAGCATGGGGAAATAATGATTACGGTCAGGCGACAGCGCCAGCCGGTAATGACTATACCGCCATCGCAACAGGTGGCCTTTACCATCTCGCCTTGAAGTATGTGCCTGACGGGCCGATGGAGCTATTAGATACTTTAGGTCAGGACATCATTGGCCTGGAACTCCAGCCGGGAATCGAAAAGAGCCTGCTTGCAAAGTTAGACACTGCGATTGACAAATTAGAAGATGACAACGAAAAAAATAACACCGCTGCCATTAACTTGTTAGAGTCTTTCATCAACGCCGTCAATGCCCAGCGGAGCAAAAAGATTCCAGAAACCGACGCCGATAACCTCATCGTCGCCGCACAACAGATTATCGATCTGCTCAACGATGAGTAAATGAATTAGGATTTAGTGCTTAGGATTTCAACAGAGAATAATCCATGTTCTCCGTATTCCGCCGTCTGTAAGACGGCGCTATTTACGTGCTTATAAAGCACATCAAACGCGCAAGTTTCAAATTTCAAAATACCAAAAAGGCGCGCGTTTTTACCAATTTTGTACCAGAAAGTGCGCAAAAGTGCGCAGCTTTACCACACTTTTGCACGCTTTTTACATTACCCATCTTAACACTTGCGCGTTTGGTTCGAACCAAAACCCCCCTAACTGCCCGAAATCAAACATCACTCCCAAAAATAAACCCCCCAAAAACCCCAAAAAACCCAAAAAATCAAAAATTCCAATCCGCCAACGGCGGACCAGATCGCTCAAAATTCCCAAAAAATTTCGATTTTTCTGGTTTTTTTGGGTTTTTTTAAGTTTTTTGTATTTGCACTTTCATGTTCAATTCCTTATATTGTGAAATTCGCTTCACAAGGCGGTCGGATAAAAGAGAGATGGTATAGTTATTTTGAGTCTTTTTGGTACTCGACCAGCCTTTACTATGTTATTAAAGGGTGTTAGCGAGAAATTGCAGCCGCTGCTGTAGCTCAGTTGGTAGAGCGCGTCCTTGGTAAGGACGAGGTCATGGGTTCAAATCCCATCAGCAGCCTATATAGCTTAGGCTTTTTGGGCTGAGGCGATGTGGGCGGATTTTGTTTTTGAGATATGGATATAATATTTTTGCCAAAAAACTGTGTTAATCAGTTTTATATAAACGATTTTCGTAGTAAACTAAAAGAGGTAAAAAACAATATTAGGAGGTTAATCAGAGATGGCTAAGGCGGTATTCGAGCGCACAAAACCACACGTAAACATCGGGACGATAGGTCATATTGACCATGGCAAGACGACATTGACAGCAGCAATAACGATGCGTCTGGCTCACAAGGCGGGAAAGGGCAATGTCAAGAAGTTCGAAGAGATAGATAATGCCCCTGAAGAAAAGGAACGTGGTATCACCATTAATACAGCGCACGTGGAATACGAGACGGACAATCGTCACTATGCTCATGTTGACTGTCCCGGTCATGCGGACTATGTCAAGAACATGATCACCGGTGCTGCTCAGATGGACGGAGCTATATTGGTCGTAGCAGCGAGTGACGGGCCGATGCCTCAAACTCGCGAGCATATTCTTCTTGCCCGTCAGGTGAACGTACCGAAGATAGTTGTATTTATGAACAAGGTAGATCAGGTTGATGATCCTGAGCTTATAGAGCTGGTTGAGCTTGAGCTTCGTGAACTTTTGAGCAAGTATGACTTCCCCGGTGACGATATTCCGATCGTCATGGGTTCTGCTCTTGCAGCTATGGAAAGTGAAGGCAAGGACGAAGAGGCCTGCAAGTGTATCGATGAGTTGATGGCGGCTGTTGATGAGTATATTCCTGTCCCTGAGCGAGATGTTGACAAGCCGTTTCTTATGCCTGTTGAAGATGTTTTCAGCATTAAAGGTCGCGGTACGGTTGGTACCGGTCGTGTTGAGCGTGGGATCGTTAATGTGAGTGATAATGTTGAAGTCATTGGGATCAAAGAGACGAAAAAGACCGTTGTGACTGGCGTTGAGATGTTTAACAAGACACTTAACGAAGGTCGAGCCGGCGATAATGTAGGGTTACTGTTGCGTGGCGTTGAGAAGGATGATCTTGAGCGTGGTCAAGTTGTGGCAGCTCCAGGTTCTATTACGCCTCACACGAAGTTCGATTCTGAAGTTTATGTGTTGTCGAAAGAGGAAGGTGGGCGTCATAGTCCGTTCTTCCCTGGTTACAGGCCTCAGTTTTACTTTAGAACAACCGATGTCACTGGTTCAGTGAATACGATCATGAGCCGTGAAGGTAAGCCTGTTGAGATGTGTATGCCAGGCGATAACATTGCGATGGAGGTTGAGATCATTGCTCCGATTGCGATGGAAGAAGGCTTGCGTTTTGCTATTCGTGAAGGCGGCAGGACGGTTGGGGCCGGTGTTGTAACGAAGGTCTTGGAGTAGATAATAAATTTTATGTGGCGCCGCGAGTTTTTTGCGGTGCCGGAATTTACCCCGTCACGAGGATTGGGCTCGGTTGGGGTATATGTTTGTTTTAAGCGAGGTACAAGATGGCTAAGGCTGCCAAACGCGAACATGTCTGGCTTGAGTGTAAGGAGTGTAGCGAGAGGAACTATCGCACAAGTGTGAATGTTTCTCAGGGTACGCCTAAGATAGAACTTAAGAAATTCTGCAAGAGGGAACGCAAACATACGGTTCACAAAATCAGGCGGAAATAACACTTAGGCCAGTAGCTCAATTTGGTAGAGCAACGGTCTCCAAAACCGTAGGTTGGGGGTTCAATTCCCTCCTGGCCTGAAAATGCAAATAATGTTTTAAAATCATGGAAGGATTGGCGGGGAAATGATTTTTGAGATTTATAAGCGTGGTCAAGGGTTATATACGAGGCTGTGGAGCGCGTTGGCAGTAGGTGCGGTAGTGTTGTTGGGCTGCTGGCGTCTTTACGAGACCCTTGGCGGGCTGAATATTACAAATAAGAATACATTGCTGCTGATACAGACACTTGTTCCGAGCGCATTAGCAGCGGTTTTTTGTTTTCTTGTATTCTGGCTTGTGAATAAGGCAATGGTGGCGGATTTTTTGATAGCAGCAGAGGGTGAGATCAAGAAGGTTAGCTGGTCGAGCAAGCAGGAGATATATGTTTCGACTGTTATAGTGATATGTGTGGTAATTTTTATGGCTTGTCTGATGGCTTCGACGGATATATTTTTTCAGTTTTTATTCAGGCAGATCGGTTTGTTTGGTTGAATGATAATATTTTCGAGTATTACCTATATTTTTGGTAGCTGATATATGAAGTGGTATGTTTTACGAGTTGCATCAAATAAAGAAGAGCGGGTACGTGATTCGCTGAGTCGCAAGATGCAGGTTGACGAATTGAGCGAAGTTGTCGGGCGAATAGTGGTTCCTGTTGAGCAGATAAAGCGAATAAGAAGCGGTAAGCAGCGTGTTCATAAGCGCAAGCTTTATCCGGGTTATGTTTTTATGGAGGTTGAGCCTCGTGATGACGGTAAGATTCCGGATGCGGTTTGGTTCGTGATAAAAGAGACGATGGGTGTTGGTGATTTTATAGGTACAGAAGGTGTTCCGACGCCGATGCGTGATACGGACGTTGCCAAGATGCTTCTTGAGACAGAGCGTCCGGAGGAGACGCCGAGTATCAAAGTTGAATTCAGCAAGGGTGATGTAGTGAAGATTCGTGAGGGTGCTTTTGAGAATTTCGAGGGGACGGTTGATGACATTGATTCAGAGCGAGGTATAGTGCGGGTCAATGTCACGATATTTGGACGAAGCACTCCGCTTGATATAGAGTACTGGCAGATAGAGAAGGTTTGACGAGCTTTCTGTTATTTTAGGTTGTTTGTTTTTTTGAGTTAGAGGAAGTGGTATGGCTAAAGAAATAAAGACGACAATAAAGCTTCAGGCGCCCGGCGGTAAGGCGACACCGGCACCTCCGATCGGTCCTGCTTTGGGTCAGCATGGAGTTAATATAGGCCAGTTTGTTTCTCAGTTTAATGAGAGGAGCAAGGAGCATAACGGGACAATAGTTCCGGTGGTGATAACGGTATACGGCGATAAGAGTTTTTCATTCGAGATCAAGAGTCCGCCTGCAGCGGTTCTTTTGAAACAGGAAGCCGGTCTTGCCAAGGGCAGCGGTGTTCCTAATCTCGAGAAGGTTGGTAAGGTGACGAGGGCGCAGGTTAAGAAGATAGCAGAGGTGAAATTTGAGGATCTTAACGCCTACGATATAGGCCAGGCGATGAAGATCATTGAAGGTACTGCCAGGAGTATGGGTATAGAGGTCGAAGGGTAGTTGCTGTGTAAAGTCTGTCTTTTAGTAAGGCAGATCAGGTATAGAAATATTGTTTGGCTAACCACGGCTAGTGGCTACGTTTTGCAGGGATGCTTATCAGGAGTGTGATTGGAGATTATTCGAGAGAGACTGTGAAACGGTGTGCAGAGTAGTGGGAGCGGAAAAGAGTTTTTCGCGGAGTGAATTATGAGACACAGAAGCAAGCGTTATAAAAAGCAAATTGAGGAGTTCGGCAGCGAGGCGGTAGGCGTTGTAGAGGCTATCGAGAAGATAAAGTCCTTTGGGGCGGCCAAGTTTGACCAGAGCGTTGAGTGTGTGATGCATTTGGGGATCGATCCCAAGCAGGCGGATCAACTTATTCGCGGGTCTTTATCACTTCCACATGGAATCGGTAAGAGCAAGAAGGTTATCGCTTTTTGTGAGGATTCTGACGTTGAAGCTGCCAAGGCTGCAGGTGCGATCGAGGCTGGTAGTGATGAGTTGGTTAAAAAGGTCACAAAAGGCTGGATGGATTTTGACGTTGCGATCGCAAGTCCCAAGGTAATGGGTAAGGTCGGCAAGCTTGGCAGGGTTCTTGGCCCACAGGGTAAGATGCCTTCTCCGAAGAACGGTACGGTTACGGCAGATATTGCTACGGCTATTGCGGAGTTTGTGGCAGGTAAGATAGAGTTCAGGAATGACGCAGGCGGAAATGTTCATGTTGTAGTCGGCAAACAGAGTTTTGATGCGACAAAACTGGCTGAGAATATCGAGGCTTTTGTTTCTCATATCAAGAAAATGAAACCGACTTCAGCTAAAGGTACTTATATAAAAAAGATGTGTTTAAGCGCAACAATGAGTCCTGGTGTTGAAGTTCAGGTGGCTTAAGAAGAAAATTCAAAATTTAAAAATCAAAATGTAAAATTGTGGAACTCCGCACCAAAATGATTTTTGGTGCGGGATGGCTGATTTTATTGTTTTTTTAACAGGATGAAGCTGGTAAACGGGTGAGACTATGAGCAAATATGTCAAAAGGTTATTAGTAGAAGATTTGAAAAAAAGGTTCAAGGGCGTTAACGAGTTTCTGGTTATCTCGGTCAAAGGTGTTGATGGTAACGAGAATAACCAGATTCGCGGCGAGCTTCTTGGTAAAGGTATCAAACTTAATGTGGTTAAGAATTCTGCTATTCGTGCAGCTTTTTCTAACTTGGGCACTGAATCAGCAGGTGGTCTTTTTAGCGGTCCCTGTACTATTGCATGGGGCGGCGAGAGTGTTGTTGATGTTGCCAGAGAAATAGTAGGCTGGTCCAAGAAGGTTACCTCGATTGAGTTTAAGGGCGCGTTTCTTGAAGGTGAGGTTTTAGATGCGGCAGGTGCATTGGCGCTTTCTAAGATGTCGAACAAGTCGGAGCTTCAGGGCGAGATATCTATGCTTGCGAATTCTCCTGGCAGGCGGCTTGCGGGAAGTATTATTGGTCCTGCGGGCATTATTGCAGGTTGTATTAAAGCTATTTCCGAGGAGTCAGAGAAGGCTGCTTAATAGTATTTAGTCGTTAGTGTTTAGTATATTGAATTGGTTGCTTTTTTGGTTGTCCCACGAGTTTTGGGTTAAACGGAGCGGCGTAGCGCCGGCTACCAAGAAGCGGATTAGATAACGGGAGTTAATAGAGATGGCAGAAGAACAAGGAGCAGACAAGACAGAGCAGGCTGAAGTTGCTGAGAAGGTAGAAAAGAAGGAGCCGGCGGCCAAGGCCGAGAAGGTCGAAAAGCAGGAAGTCGCGGAGAAGAAGGATTGGAGCAGCGATACTAAGAAGCTTGGCGACAAGATAGTAGGGTTGACGTTGATGCAGGCCAAGGAACTTGGCGATTATCTGAAAGATGAACATGGTATTGAGCCGGCTGGCGGCGGAGCGGTAATGGTTGCCGGTCCTGCGGCAGGAGGCGAGGCAGCGGTAGAGGAAGAGCAGACCAGCTTTAATGTTATTTTGAAGAACTTCGGCGACAAGAAGATTCAGGTAATCAAGGAAGTCCGTGCATTGACTGGTTTGGGTCTTAAGGAAGCGAAGGATCTTGTTGAAGGCGCACCGAAGTCGGTTAAGGAAGGTGTTAGCAAGGAAGAGGCAGAGGAGGCCAGGAAGAAACTCGAAGAAGTCGGTGCCACAGTAGAAATAGCTTGAAAAGTAAAAAATAAAAATGCAAAATTGAGGGATTTTTATGAGAACTCAAGTCGTTCGCGATTTTGGTAAAATTGGCGATGCGGTCGAGGTTGGCGATCTTACGGAAATTCAGCTTCGCAGCTACCGCCGTTTTTTGCAGGATGATATTGCTTCCAAGAAACGTAAGAAGCAGGGTCTTGAGGCTTTGTTTAGTGAGATATTCCCCATAGATAGTTACGATGGGTCGATGAAGTTAGAGTATCTTGGTTATGAGCTTGAAGGTCCCCGTTATTCTATTCATGAGTGCAGGGAACTGAGGCTGACCTACGGCCATCCGTTGAAGATATGCTGTAGGCTTCTTCGCAAGGGCGGGGAGGATATTTCCGAGCAACTGATTTATCTCGGTGAGATGCCGATAATGATCGGTGGTGGTGAGTTTATCATAAACGGTGCCCGGCGTGTGATAGTTAATCAGCTTCACCGAAGTCCTGGAGTGGATTTTTTAATTGAGAGTAAGGAAGGTGACCGGGTTCTTCACGGTGGCAGGATTATCCCTGAGCGTGGCAGCTGGATAGAGATAGGTGTGACCAAGAAGGATGTTCTGATAGTTAAGATCGATCAGTCGAGTAAGATTCCCGCGACGATTTTTCTTCGTGCGATGGATGAGTCTTATGGTACGACGGAATCGATCATACGAGTTTTCTATGCGACCAAGAGCGTGTCGGTCGCTAAACTTGAGCCGTCGATGTGGTCGGTAGGTCCTATTGTAGATAAAAAGAGCGGCGAAATCATAGTTGAAAGCGGCACACAAATTGGTGACCGTGTAGGTCAGATACAGCAAAGCAGTCTGAAATCGGTAGAGGTAACTAAGAATGCTTCAGATTTGCTGATTTTGAATACGTTAGCCGAAGATGATTGTGATAGTCATGAAAGGGCATTGCTGAAACTTTACGCTCGGTTGCGGCCTGGTAATCCTTCCAATATTGATAAGGCCAAGACTTTGTTTACGGAGAAGTTTTATGATTCGAATCGTTATCGTCTTGGCAAGGTAGGCAGGTTCAGATTAAACCGCAAGTTCAAGACCTCTGTCCCTGAGAACGAAATGACTCTGAAGCCCGATGATTTCCTTAGCACAATGAAGTATATAGTAAGTCTTCGGAACAATGAGGGTACGATCGATGATATTGACCATCTTGGTAACAGGCGTTTGCGTACGATCGACGAACTTGCAGCGGATGAGATACGTAAGGGTTTGTTGAAGCTTCGCCGGACGGTTCAGGAACGCATGAGTATGAAAGAGCCTGACCAGATCGTTCGTATCGCAGATCTGGTGAATTCCAAGAGCATATCCAGTAGTATAGACTACTTTTTCGGCAGAGGTGAGCTTAGTCAGGTTGTTGACCAGACGAATGCGTTGAGTCAGTTGACTCATGAAAGGCGTTTGTCTGCTCTTGGTCCCGGAGGTCTTAACAGGAAGCGAGCGGGCTTTGAAGTTCGTGATGTTCATATTAGTCACTATGGCAGGATTTGCCCGATTGAGACGCCGGAAGGTACGAATATTGGTCTGATAGCGAGTCTTAGTATATTCAGTACGATAGATGAGTATGGATTTCTTATTACTCCTTACAGAAAAGTTTCCAATGGCAAAGTAACTACAACGGTTGATTATCTTCGTGCCGATGAGGAAATGGAGAAGGTTTTTGCTCCTCCCAGTATGATTGATCCTGTGAAGAATGAGGTTTTGGAGGGTTTGGTTCTTGCGAGGCGCAAAGGTGACCTTTCTCAGGTATCGCATAAAGAAATCGACTATGCTGACATATCGCCGAAGCAGATAGTAGGTGTTTCTGCCTCTCTTATCCCTTTCCTTGAACATGACGACGCGAACCGAGCATTGATGGGTTCTAACATGCAGCGTCAGGCGGTACCTCTTATGCAGGCGGAGTCGCCTTTTGTTGGAACAGGTATGGAGAAGCATGTTGCTCTTAACTCTAGTATGGTAGTTCGTGCCCGTACTTCTGGTCAGGTTACAGGTGTTGATTCGAGACATATTGAACTTGACAGTACGGATGAATATGTGCTTGCCAAATTTGAGGGTCTTAATGAGCGGACTTGTCTGAATCAGAGGCCAATAGTTAAGCTTGGCGAGAAGGTTAAAAAGGGTCAGGTTCTTGCCGATGGCGGCGGGACGGACAATGGCGTATTGGCACTTGGCAAGAATGTGTTGGTGGCGTTTGTTCCTTATGACGGTTTTAATTTCGAGGATGCGATTTTAATTAGTGAGAAGCTGGTTCGCAATGATGCGTTCACCAGTATTCATATAGATGAGTTCAGCGTTGAGGTTCGTGAGACGAAGTTGGGCAAGGAGGAATTTACTCGTGATATTCCGAATGTCAGCGAGCGGATGCTTCGTAATCTGGATGAGAATGGTATAATCTGTGAGGGGACACGGGTTTGTTCTGATGACATACTTGTTGGTAAGGTTTCACCGAAGAGTAAGACGGAGCTTACCCCGGAAGAGAAGTTATTGCACGCGATATTCGGCAGGGCAGGTGAGGATGTTAAGAATGATTCTCTTGAAATGCCGAGCGGTTATGAAGGGGTAGTTATTAAGACAAGTCACTTCAGGCGTCGTGGTGCGGGCAGCGATGAGCAGCGCAACGCTCATAAAGATTCGATGAAGCGATATGAATCCGAGATGGTCGACAAGGAGTGTGCGATATTCAGGCAGATTTTTGAGGAGATTACTAACAGCCTTGATATAACCGTTGCTGACCCAAGTACTCGTCAGGTTGTTGGTGTGAGTGAAAATGATGCGGTTATTAATGAGCAGATAGAGAATTTTGATATCAAGTGGGTTAAGCCTGCTTCGAAGCGTGATGATGTTCAGAAGATAATTAACAAGTTTTGGCCGAAACTTATTGGGGTTCAGGAAGAAAAGAACCGTAAGCTCGAACGGATGAAGCATGGCGATGAGTTGCCCAGCGGCGTTCTTGAGATGGTTAAGATCTATGTTGCGGCTAAGAGGACTCTTTCGATCGGGGACAAGATGGCAGGCAGACATGGTAACAAGGGCGTGATAGCCCGAATTCTGCCAGAAGAAGATATGCCGTTTTTGGAAGATGGCAGCAGCGTAGAGATACTTCTTAATCCTCTTGGTGTTCCGAGTCGAATGAACGTTGGTCAGATTCTTGAGACTCATCTTGGCTGGGTAGCGAAGATTTTGGGATTTGATGCGGTGACTCCGGTTTTTGATGGTGCTACCGAGACAGAGATAAAGTGTTTGATGGCTGAGGCGAATGAGCATGTTGACCATCGAATGTCTGAACTTGAAGAAAAGAAAGAAGCTCCTTCTGCAGATGAGCTATTTGTTCGGATACCTCCGAGGCTTAAGACGAGTCTTTATGACGGCCGGACGGGTGAAGCATTCGAGCAGCAGGCTACGGTAGGGTATATGTATATGATGAAGCTTCATCATCTTGTTGATGACAAGATTCATGCCCGTGCGACCGGTCCTTATAGTTTGATCACTCAGCAGCCTCTTGGCGGCAAAGCCAGGACAGGTGGTCAGCGATTTGGCGAGATGGAAGTTTGGGCGCTTGAGGGTTATGGTGCAGCTTATACTCTTCAGGAGTTGTTGACGGTTAAGAGCGATGACATTGAGGGCAGGACGAAGATTTATGAATCGATGGTTAAGGGCGAGAATACACTTGAAGCAGGCACGCCAGTTTCTTTTGATGTTCTTTGCAATGAGATACGAGGCCTTGGCTTGAATATGCAGCTTGAGAAGAAGCGTTTGGGCAATAGGCCTTTATAATTTTCGTTATTGTTTAGTCGTTTGTTAAAAAGGGATAATAGTCCTAAACAGGAGTTTAGTTTAAGATGGCTGAATCTATTTATGATCGTATAAATGATTACGGTTCGGTAAAGATAACGTTAGCCGGTCCCAATGATATACGTAGTTGGTCCTTCGGTGAGGTTCGCAAACCCGAGACGATCAACTACAGGACTTATCGTCCTGAGCGTGACGGTTTGTTTTGCGAGCGTATATTCGGTCCGGAGCGTGACTGGGAGTGTTCCTGCGGCAAGTATAAGGGCACGAAATTTAAAGGTATAATTTGTGACCGTTGCGGCGTTAAGGTGACTCATAGTCGCGTTCGCCGTAAGCGAATGGGTCATATTAATCTTGCGGCACCAGTGGTTCATATATGGTTTTTCAAGTCGATGCCGAGTCGTCTTAGTACACTATTGGGTATGAAGACGAGTGATCTTGAAAAGATTGTTTACTTCCAGGATTACGTAGTGACCGATGCCGGCGACAGTCCTTTAAAGCTTAAGCAGTTGCTTAACGAAGAAGAGTATCGCGATGCTTTGAGTGAATACGGCAATTCGTTTAAGGCGGCGATGGGTGCTGAAGGTGTCAAGGAGTTGCTTGATTCGCTGGATCTTGAAGCGGTCGGCTTAGAGTTGAAAGAGGCGATGGGTAAGACCAACAGCAAGCAAAAGATCAAGGATTTGACGAAGCGTCTGAAGTTAGTTAATGCGGTTAAGTCGAGTGATAATGATCCGAGTTGGATGGTTCTTGATGTTGCACCTGTTATACCTCCTGATCTTAGGCCGCTTGTTCTTCTTGAAAGCGGCAATTTTGCGACGAGTGATTTGAATGATCTTTACCGTCGTATAATCAACAGGAATAATCGTCTTAAGAAGCTTATCGATCTGAATGCTCCGGAAGTTATTATCCGCAACGAGAAGCGTATGCTTCAGCAGGCGGTAGATTCACTTCTTGATAACGGCAGGTGCAGGCGTCCAGTTTTGGGTAGTAATAACCGTCCTCTTAAGAGTCTGACGGATATGATCAAGGGTAAGCAGGGCAGGTTCCGTGAGAATCTTCTTGGTAAGCGAGTTGATTACTCTGCCCGTTCTGTGATTGTGATCGGTCCTCACCTGAAGCTTCATCAGTGTGGTTTGCCGAAGAAGATAGCGCTTGAATTGTTCCAGCCTTTTATCATTCGCAAACTCAAGGACCGCGGTCTTGCTGATACGATCAAAAGCGCAAAGCGGATGTTGGAGCGTCGTGATGAGCAGGTTTGGGACATTCTCGAAGAAGTAATTCATCAGCATCCTGTTCTTCTTAACCGAGCACCTACGCTTCATCGGATGGGTATTCAGGCATTTGAGCCGGTGTTAGTTGAAGGTAACGCGATCATGATCCATCCCCTTGTTTGTAAGGGGTTCAATGCTGACTTTGATGGTGACCAGATGGCGGTTCATCTGCCATTGAGTATTGAAGCTCAGGTTGAAAGTCATGTTTTGATACTTGCGACGAATAATATTTTTTCACCTCAGAATGGTACTCCGATAGTTGGTCCTTCTCAGGATATTGTTTTGGGTAACTACTATATAACGTGCCTGCGTCCTGGTGAAAAAGGCGAGGGCATGATTTTCCGTGACGACTTCGAAGCGATAACAGCTTATGACAGCGGCAAAGTGAATATTCATTCCAAGGTCAAGGTTAAGTTGCCAAAAACCAAGCGAGTGATCAATGAAGACGGCAGCGAGAATGCGGGCGGTGTGATTGAAACTTCTGCCGGCAGATGTTTGTTTAATGATATTCTGCATAAAGAGATGCCATTCTACAACATGACGATGAATCAAAAGAAACTGAGTATGGTGATTAGCGACTGTTTTAAGATAATGGGCAGTTCGGAGACTATAGATTTACTTGATGATGTAAAAGACCTTGGTTTCAAACAGGCGACTCTTGCAGGATTGAGTTTTGGTCTGACGGACTTGAAGATACCGCCTGAGAAACAGGGGATTATTGATGATTCTCAGAGGAAGGTAGATAAAATTGAGAAGAACTATCAGGTAGGGGTTCTGACTGAGGGTGAACGGTATAACCAGATCATAGATGTCTGGACTCATGCTCGTGTTGGCGTTGCTAATGCGATGATGGAGGCCCTTAAGAACGATGCTCATGACGGTAAGCCTTATCTGAATCCTATCTATTTGATGTCAGATTCCGGCGCTCGTGGCAGTGTGGATCAGATTCAGCAGCTTGCGGGTATGCGAGCGTTGATGGCTAAGCCGAGCGGCGAGATTATCGAGACCCCGATTAAGTCCAACTTCCGCGAGGGCTTGAACGTTCTTGAGTATTTCAGCTCGACTCATGGTGCTCGCAAGGGTTTGGCGGATACAGCACTTAAGACGGCAGATTCAGGTTATCTGACTCGTAAGCTTGCTGATGTTGCACAGAATGTTATCGTGACTGAAATCGACTGCGGGACCCTTCAGGGTATTACCAAGAGTACAGTTTATAAAGGCGAACAGATAGACGTTCCTCTTAGTGAATTGATCGTTGGCAGGACGGCGCGAGATAATATACGCAATCCGATGACCGACGAAATGATCGTTACCGAGAATGAAGTGATAACTTTAGAAGCGGCAGAAAAGATAGAGGCATTGGGTCTTGACGCAATCCGCGTCAGAAGTCCGTTGACGTGCGAAAGTTCATTAGGCATTTGCGCGAAATGTTATGGCTGGGATTTGAGCAGCGGCAAGCTTGTTGAAGAAGGCGTTGCGGTGGGCATTGTAAGTGCTCAGTCGATAGGTGAGCCTGGCACTCAGCTTACGATGCGTACGTTCCATACAGGTGGTGTTGCCGAGCGTGCGATACTTGAGCGTGAGCAGGTTTCTCCTCGCAAGGGCAGTGTTAAGTATCGTGAACTTAATGCGGTAATGGTTAAGAACCAGGATGGAACAGAAGAGAAAATAGCCCTCAAGCGTAATGGTGAGATGTTGCTTCTTGATGAGAAGGGTCGAGAGCTTGAGCGATTTAAAGTTCCTTATGGTGCAACGGTTCTTGTCGAGGATGATTCTTCCGTTAAGCGTGGCCAGACGATGTTTTCCTGGGATCCTCACCGTACACCTATATTGGCGGAGGTTTCTGGCGTTATCAGGTTTGTTGACCTTGTAGATGGCGAAACGGTTCGTGTTGAGGAAGAGCGTCGTGGTCAGGTAGGCCGTCCAGTAGTTATCGAACACAAGGGTGACAAACATCCTCAGGTAATAATCGAAGATTCTGAGGGTAAGATACTTGATGTTCACTATTTACCTGCGAAGGCCCGTATAGAGGTTGTTGAGGGTCAGGAAGTTCAGGCGGGAGAGTTGCTTGCCCGTCAGCCGAGGGGTGCATCAGGTACGCAGGATATTACGGGAGGCTTACCGCGAGTTACGGAAATATTCGAGGCTCGTAAACCCAAGGAGCCTGCGGCGATGGCAGAGATCAGCGGCCGAGTTGAACTTAAGAGTGATAAGCGCAGAGGTAAGATGACGATTACAATTCGCAGTGAAAGCGGAATGGAAAAAGAGCATCACGTACCTCGTGACAGACATTTGAATGTTCACACGGGCGATTTTGCCGAAGCTGGTGATCAGTTGACAGATGGCCCATTGGTTCCTCATGACATATTGCGTATTAAAGGTGAGGAGGCTTTGCAGAGGTATTTATTAACTGAGATACAGAATGTTTATCGTTCTCAAAACGTCGGTATAAGTGATAAGCATATTGAGATCATTATTTCTCAGATGATGCGTAAGGTTGAGATCGATTCGGTTGGTGACAGCTGGTTTTTGCCTGGTGAAGTTGTTGATAAGTTTACTTTCCGTGAGGCTAACGAGAAGCTTTCCAAGAGCCTGAAGATATCTGATGCAGGCGATACGGATATATCTGTTGGTGAAGTTATGACTAAAGGCGAGCTTGAAATTGCGAATGAAAAGGTTACAAGTCTTGGTGGTGAGCCAGTGAAGGGCAAGAAGCCTCGTCCTGCGACAGCGAAGACGCTTTTGTTAGGGATAACCAAGGCCTCTCTGCAGTCAGAAAGCTTTATATCCGCAGCGAGTTTCCAGGAGACGACAAAGGTATTGACCGAGGCATCTTTGTCAGGTAAAATAGATAAATTACGCGGTTTGAAGGAAAATGTAATATTAGGTCACCTGATTCCAGCAGGTACTGCTTTTAAGCCTCATCTTGAGATGCGAGTTAAGCATCTTGTAGAAGTTCCGTTGCCGAAGGAGTTTGCGGAGCTTCGTGGCGTTAAGGATGCCGAGGCTCAGAGAGAGGCAGCGATTAAAGAGGCATTGGGAATAGAGTAGAAGCCAGAGGTGTCCGTTTAATGGAGAGATTATGCCAACAATTAATCAATTAGTAAGAAGTGGAAGAAAGAAAAAGAAGGCTAAAAGGGTATCCGATATAACCGGTTGTCCTCAGAAGCGAGGCGTTTGTTTGATAGTCAGAACTCAGACACCGAAGAAGCCGAACTCCGCTCTTCGTAAGATCACACGTGTGCGTCTGACTAATGGCAAAGAGGTTACCGCTTATATACCCGGCATTGACCATAATCTTCAGGAGCATAGCACGGTTTTGATTAGGGGCGGCAGGGTTCGGGATCTGCCTGGTGTGAGATATCATGTTGTTCGTGGTGTTCTCGATACGGCGGGCGTGGATAATCGTAAACAGGGCAGAAGTAAGTATGGTGCAAAGAAGATATGATTTGTATAATCGATTTTGTTATAAGGAAGAGTAATGGCTAAGAAGTTTACAGCGTCAAGTTCACAGTTAAAACCTGATCCGGTCTATGGCAGCAAACTGGCAAGCAAGTTTATTAATTGTCTGATGCTGAAAGGCAAAAAGAGCATTTCTCAAAAAGTGTTCTACGATGCGATGGAAGTAATTTCGAAGAAGATCAAAGACGTCGAAGCAGTTGAAGTTTTCGAAACGGCAGTGAATAATGTCAAACCTAATCTTGAAGTGCGGAGCAAGCGTGTAGGTGGTGCCAGTTATCAGGTTCCGATGCAGGTTAGAGCCAAACGTCAGCAGTCACTTGCTTTTAGATGGATACTTCAGGCGTCGAGAAACAAGAAGGGCAGGCCGATGTGTGAGCGTTTGGCCAGCGAATTAATTGATGCTTATAATAGAACTGGTACGGCGATGACGACACGGGAGAATGTGCACAGGATGGCGGAAGCGAATAAAGCATTTGCACATTTTGCCTGGTAATTTTTAGAGAATTAAAACTGCCATAGCTGGGTTGATGAAAACGGTTGTGGCAGTTTTTTTATAACTTTATGCAGCGGTTTTTTGATTAGGTTTTATAGATGTTAAGTGTTTTAGAAAAACTTCGTAATATCGGGATAATGGCTCATATCGATGCTGGTAAGACTACGCTGACCGAGCGTGTGCTTTATTATACGGGCAAGATATATAAGATGGGTGAAGTGCATGAAGGTACGGCGAAGATGGATTATCTTGAAGAAGAGCAGCAGCGTGGTATCACGATAACTTCAGCGGCAACGAAGTGTCCGTGGAAAGAGTATGAGATAAATTTGATAGATACGCCTGGTCATGTGGACTTTACGGCTGAGGTTGAAAGGTCTCTTCGTGTGCTTGATGGTGCGGTTGCGGTGTTTGATGCGAGCGAAGGTGTTCAGGCTCAGTCGGAGACGGTTTGGCGTCAGGGACAGAAATACGGGCTGCCTTGTCTTTGTCTTGTGAACAAGATGGACAAGGTTGGAGCGGATTTTGAGATGTGTGTTGAGAGTATCAGGGACAAGCTGGTTGCCAATCCTGTGGCGGTTCAGATTCCGATTGGTCAGGAGTCTGGTTTCAGGGGGATAGTCGATCTTGTCGAAATGAAAGCGATATTTTACAAGTCAGATAAGCTTGGGGCAAGTTATGTTGAGGAGGAGATTCCGGCGGAGATGCGGGCTGAGGCGGAGAAGTGGCGGCATGATATGCTGGAGAAAATTTCTGAGTGCGATGAAGAGGTGATGGACGCATATATTCATGATGAGGCAGTTGATGAATCGAAGCTTCGTGCGGCGATTCGAAAAGGGGTGTTGGCTGATAAGATTCACCCGGTTTTTGTTGGTTCGGCTCTTAAGTATATCGGTGTTCAGCGTTTGCTCGATGCGGTGGTAGCGTATTTGCCTTCTCCGCTGGACAGGGATGTGATAACAGGTCACAAGCCTGGTAAGGATAAGGAAGGTGAGGAAGTTTTGGTAAAGTGCGACCGAGAGGGGAGTTTGGTTGCGGTTGCCTTTAAGATCACCAGTGACAAACACGGAGACTTATATTTTCTGCGGATTTACCGTGGAGTGTTGAAATCGGGGATGAGGGTTTTGAATTCCAATCAAAATCGCCGTGAAAATGTGACTCGGATATTTGAAATGCATGCCAATTCTCGCAATCAACTGGAGTCAGCTTCTGCGGGTGATATTGTGGCGATAGTTGGTTTGAAGGCTACATTGACGGGTGATACGATATGTGATCCGAAGAAGCCGGTGGTTTTGGAGAGCATAACTTTTCCTGATACGGTTGTGAGTATGTCGATAGAGCCGAAGAGTGCTGCGGAAAAGTCAAAGCTTTCTGACGCGTTGAAGATTTTACGGCGTGAAGACCCGACGTTTATTTGTAATTATGATCATGAAACGGGTCAGACAATAATCAGCGGGATGGGCGAATTGCATCTTGAAGTTTTGCAGCATAGGCTGACGCGTGATATGAAGGTTGATGTTCGTATAGGTAAGCCTAAGGTGGCTTATAAAGAGGCGATTAGTAAGGTTGTTGAAAGCGAGGGCAAATTTGTTCGTCAGACGGGCGGGCGTGGTCAATACGGGCATGTGGTGATTTCTTTGGAGCTTTTGCTTGATGATGAAGGTAATTATCGTAAAGAGATAGAATTCGAGGCGCGTGTTGTTGGTGGTACGGTGCCGAGAGAGTATTTTAGTGCAGTTGAAAATGGTGCGAAGGCGGCGTTGAGCAGTGGGATTTTGGCAGGTTATCCTGTTGTTGGTATTAAGGTGATTCTTCTTGACGGTTCTTACCATTCGGTAGATTCTTCAGAAGTTGCCTTTGAGCAGGCAGCGGCGATTGCTGTTGAAGAGGGTTTGAAAAAAGCAGGTTCAATATTGCTTGAGCCTGTCATGAAGGTTCAGTTGGTGGTGCCGGAAGGTAATTATGGTGCAGTTCAGGGTAATTTGATTTCCAAGCGTGGGACAATACTGGATTCACATGCTCATGGTAATATGCGTATTATCGATGCGAAGGTTCCTCTTGCGGAGATGTTTGGTTATTCAAGTGAGATACGCAGTGCGACAGCAGGGCGTGGCAGCTTTGTGATGGAGCCTTCTCATTACGATAAGGTTCCGGAGCAGGTTTGTGAGAAAATTTTATCAAGTTATTATTGACGGTTTAAGTCAAATCTGATAGATTGATAAACCTTCAGCCGAAGCGAGCATGGAAAATGTTTCTGTGCGTTTCGAGTTGGGCTAAATTTTCTGTCATTGTGACATCACAACTGAAGATCCTGCCTTAGATTAAGGATCTTTTCTAAAGGCGTTGTCGCAGTGCATTTCGAGCTAAGTTTCGTGGGATCTTGGCTGAAAAGTCGGGTTATTTTCTGTTGATCCGGCGTTTTTTAGTTATGATTTGCGAAATCTTTTTTTAGCTAAAAAAGGAAAAAAACTGAAATTTGCATTTTTTATACTGAAAAACAGGTTTTTCGGGCAGATTTTGGGTGTATTTTTCTTGATTTTTGGCTTTTAAATGGTAACTTTGCAAGTTTATCGCATCAGTGAAGCGGTTTTTGCAGGTTACGTTTTTGAATGTAAGCTGATTATTTATAATGATTAGTGCGAAACCGCGAAAAGTTGAGCGGAAATTACGCGGTGTGTATTAGAAGGTAAAAAGATGGATACCGAAAAAATCAGGATAAGGATGGAAGCGTATGACCACCGGGCTTTGGATAACTCGGCCAAGGAGATAGTAGAGCAGGCGAGGCGAACCAATGCCCGCGTAAGCGGTCCGGTTCCGTTGCCGACTCGTATCGAAAGGTATACAGTTCTTCGAAGTCCTCATATTGATAAGAAGTCTCGTGAGCAGTTTGAGCTTCGGACGCATAAGCGTCTTATCGATATTTTTGATGCTAACGCTCGTACGGTCGAGGCGTTGAATCGTTTGGTGGTTCCTGCTGGTGTATTTGTGAAGATCAAGGCTTAATTTTTTAAAGATATTTTTTTGTTTAGAGTTTTATTTGTAAGAGATTTTGAGATATGGCGACACTGCTTGGTAAAAAAGTTGGAATGACTCAGGTGTATGATGAAGCTGGCAAGATAATGCCGGTGACGGTTATACAGGCAGGTCCGTGCAAAATCATGCAGGTAAAGAGTGAGGAATCTGACGGCTATAACGCAGTTCAGATTGGATATGATGATGTGAAAGAATCTCGCAGGAAAAAGCCAGCGGAAGGACATGCTAAAAAGGCAGGTACTGTTTCCAAGAAATTTGTACGAGAGTCGCGTTTGGCGGAACAGCCTGAGCTGGCGGTTGGCGATGAGATATCAGTTGATGAGTTTTCAGAGGTTAAGTTTGTGGATGTTACCGGCGTGAGTAAGGGTAAAGGTTATGCTGGTGTGATGAAGAGGCATGGTTTTGGTGGTTTTCCGGCGTCACACGGCACCGAGAGGAAGCACAGAGCGCCAGGTTCGATATCAAGTTTTGCCAGCGATGCCGGTCACGGCGGTAATCTTAAAAAGGGTAAGAAGATGGCAGGCAGGATGGGCGGGGTGCGTGTTACCAGCAAGAACCATCGGATCGTTTCGATAGATAAAGATAATAACATTTTGGTAGTGAAGGGGGCGGTTCCTGGTGCTGCTGGCGGTTATGTTGTTGTAAGCAGTGCCAAGACGAAACAGTAGATTTATTTCCGGATAGAAAAATAAAGATGATTGATGTTGCTATATATAATAAAGAAGGCCAAGAGATAGAAAACCTGCAAGTTGATGAGGCGGTTTTTGGTAGTGTTGTGCGTTATCCGCTATTGAAGCAGGCGATAGTTATGTATCATGCGAACAAGCGTGTTGGTACAGCAACTACCAAGAGCAGAGGGATGGTTAAAGGTTCGACGCGGAAGCTTTTCCGTCAGAAGGGGACTGGTAATGCTCGCGTAGGTAATGCAAGGACGGGCAAGCGTGTTGGCGGCGGCGTTACATTTGCGAAGATCGTCAGAGATTTCGGCAAGAGGATGCCCCAGAAGCAGAGGCGTCTTGCGTGTGATTCGGCGATTTTGGCGAAGCTATTGCATGATAAGGTTGTGGTGGTTGATGAATTGAATTTCGAAGTTGTCAAGACGAAGGAATTTGCCAAGGTTTTGGGTAATTTAAAGATCGACCGGAGTTGTCTGGTGGCGATCTCAGATTATAACGATAATCTGTATAAATCTGCGAGGAATGTTCCGAAGGTGGATGTGATGAAGGTTTCGGATTTGAATGCAGGTGATATTTGTAATCGTCAAAAGATGCTTTTTACGAAGGAAGCATTTTTGTCGGTTTTAGAAAAAGGACAGACTGAAAATTAAACTGGTGTAGCAGTGGAAGACTATAACGTAATAATCAAACCAATAATTACAGAGCAGAGCATGCACTTTGCGAACACGCGTGGAGCGTATTGTTTTGAGGTTAATAAGAAGGCCAATAAGATACAGATTAAGGCTGCGATCGAAAGGCTTTATAGTGTTAAGGTTCGCGAGGTGAGGACAGCTAACAGGAAGGGCAAACTTCGTCGTCGCGGCAGGGATATGGGTTATACATCAAGCTGGAAGAAGGCGGTAGTTGTGCTTGATGAGGAGTATCGTATTGATTTGTTTTAGAAGCTGAATTGAAGCAGGACTTGTATTATGGGTGTTAAAGTTTATAAACCGACGACTCCTGGGCGCAGAAACGCCTCGGTGAATGACTATGCTGAGTTGACTACTGCTCAGCCTGAGAAGTCGCTTTGTAAACGTATTAAGAAGCATGGCGGCAGGAACCATCATGGTGTGACGACGGTTCGCTTCCGGGGTGGTGGAGCGAAAAGAATCTATCGGATGATAGATTTTAAGCGTAATAAAGATGGTGTTCCCGCTAAGATTGCGACTATCGAGTATGACCCGAATCGCAACTGCTTTATATCGCTGCTTCATTATGCGGATGGTGCGAAGCGTTATATGCTGGCACCTAATGGGATCAAAGTTGGTGATGTAGTTGAGAGCGGAGAGAGAGTTGAGCCGAAGATAGGTAATGCCATGCCGATGACTTCTATTCCAGTTGGTATGGAGATTCATAATATAGAGATGACCTGCGGTCAGGGTGGCAAGCTGGTTCGCAGCGCAGGCGGAGTTGCCCGGTTGATGGCTAAAGAAGGTAACTGGGTGACATTTGTTTTGCCAAGCGGTGAGATGCGAATGGTTCGTAAAGAGTGCCGTGCGACTCTTGGTCAGCTTAGCAATCCTGAACATCAGAATATTAAGATTGGCAAGGCCGGCAGGAAACGTCATATGGGCCGTAAGCCTCATGTTAGAGGCAAAGCAATGAATCCTGTTGCCCATCCGATGGGCGGTGGTGAAGGCAGAGCTAATGGCGGAAGGCACCCATGTTCTCCGACTGGTGTTCCTGCCAAGGGCGGCAAGACGAGGAATAAGCGTAATCCTAATAATAAATGGATTATTCGCAGACGTAAGAACAAACGTCAGGGCCAGTTGGTGCTTTAAAGATGAATTCGGAGAATTGAGGAAAGTTAATGGGACGATCGCTTAAAAAAGGACCTTATGTTGATGAGAAGTTGTTTGGTAAGGTTGCTAAACAGGTAGATGTAGGCAGTCGAGAACCGATAAAGACGTGGGCTCGCAGATGTACGATCGTTCCTGAGTTTGTAGGGTTTACTTTTCTTGTTCATAACGGGAAGGTTTTTCATAAGGTTTTTGTGACTGAGGATATGGTTGGTCACAAGCTTGGCGAGTTTTCCCTTACGCGGACCTTTAGGGGTCACGCAGGAGGACGTAAGAAATAATAATATAGGCTGATAGTGGAGCAATAAGTCGGTTTAAGGTTTGATTATGCTTAGTGGAAGTAAATTAAAACAAGTTTGTAAGGAACGCAGCGCGAATTTAGAGCAGTTGGCTGGTCATCTGGTACGCGGAGGGCTTAGTCAAAAGGGAGCGTTGTCGGCGTTGAAGAACTGGCAAAAGGGTCTTTTTAAGCCTGAGCCCAGCAGTGAGGATGTTCGGAAGTTGGCCTCTGCGATAGGTGTTGATGTTAACGAGATAAGTGTGTGGAAGGCATCTCATAGTTATGCCCCGATTTCACCACGAAAGGCGCGGCTTGTGACTGAATTGGTTTCCGGCCGAAGCGTTCAAGAGGCGTTGGATGTTTTGAAGTTCACTCGGAAGCGAGCGGCTGTTTTTGTTGAGCAGACATTGAAAAGTGCGGTAGCCAACGCTGATGAGCAGCAGGCAGATGTTGAGAATTTGTATATTAGTGAAGCCCGTGTTGATAGTGCCGGTGTTAGAATCGGGACGAAAAGGTGGATAGCCAAGGACCGAGGCAGGGCACATTCGATACGTAAGATGGCCTGCCATATTCATATATCAGTGGCGCAGTAATAATTGATTAAATAAGAGGAATTAAACAGGTAAATTATGGGTCAGAAGACATCGCCAATTGGTTTTCGAACAGGTATCACGTTAGGCTGGCAGAGCATCTGGTATGCTTCGAAGGATAACTATGGAACCTTTCTTGTTGAGGACCAGCGGATTCGTGATTATGTAGATATGAAGTTTAACCGTCAGCCTCCTTATGCGGCGGTTGCCAAGACAGAGATAGCGCGTACTCGTGATGAAGTTAAAGTTACACTTCATACGGCACGTCCAGGTATGGTGATAGGTCCTCGTGGTGCTGAGGTTGACAAGCTTCGAGAGGAACTTGAGGAAGTTATTGTTGGTCGTAAAATCAACGTTAATGTGATTGAGATAAAAGAGCCTGCCTTGAATGCGAGGCTTGTAGCCGATGCTATTGCTGGTCAGTTGACTAAGCGAGCATCTTTCAGGCGTATAATGAAACAGCAATGTGAACAGGCGATGGAGGTAGGTGCCAAGGGCGTGAAGATTATTTGTTCCGGCAGGCTTGCTGGTTCTGAAATGGCCCGGAAAGAGACTCAAAAGCTTGGCAGTATTCCACTTCAGACTCTTGATGCAAATGTTGATTATGCCCAATCGACGTCTAAGACGACTTATGGTGCGATAGGAGTGAAGGTTTGGATCTATAAGGGCAAATTCGGTGAAGAGCCTGAGCCGGTGGCGAGAAAGGCTCGCCGGCCACGTTCGCGTCCTCGTAGCGGTGGTCCAAATGAAGGCAGGGGACGTCAACAGTCGAGACGGCCGGTGACTACGGAGAGTAAAGATTTGTCAGCTCCGGTTGTTGTAAAAGAAATAAAAGTGGAAACTTCAGGCGATAATAAAATAGATAAAGGTTTAGCAGGTGAGGCTAAATCGTCGGATTCTTGATAGGGAAGTATTATGGCGTTGATGCCAAAAAGAGTTAAGTACCGTAAGCATCAAAGAGGCAAGATGAAGGGTGTTGCTTCACGGACGAACTTTGTTGCGTTCGGTGAGTACGGTTTGCAGTCGCTTGGTATGAGCTGGGTGACGGGTAAGCAGATCGAGGCAGGCCGAGTGGCAGCGACGCATTTTTTGCATCGTGAAGGCAAGGTTTATATTCGGATTTTTCCGCATCAGTCAATATCTTCCAAGCCTTTGGAGACCCGCATGGGTAAAGGTAAAGGCGAAATTGACCAATGGGTAGCAAGGGTTAAGCCCGGTACGGTATTGTTTGAGATTGGCGGAGTTAGTGAGGAAGTTGCCAAGCAGGCATTGACAAGGGTGGCACATAAGATGCCGATCAGGTGCAGATTTGTAACGCGGAGACATTCGCTGGGATAAGGCGGCAGTAGTATGAAGATTTCTGAATTGCGAGAGATGAATATTGATGAGCTGAAGGGTAAGCTTGAAGAGCTTACGGGCCAGTTGTTTAGTTTGCGTAGTCAGTCGGTGACCGAGAAGCTTGAAAACACATCTTTGACAGGTAATGTGAAAAAAGATATAGCGAAGGTGAAGACTTTGATCAGAGAAAAACAGTTGAAGGGCTGATAAAGTTTTATGGAAGAGAAAAAACAAAAGAAAAGCAAGCAGGGTGTTGTGGTCAGCAATAGCGGCGACAAGAGCATCAGGGTTGGAATAGAGTTTTTGGTAAAACACCCGAAATATGGGAAATATATGCGTCGTAAGACGAAATTGGGTGTTCATGATGAAAAGAACCAAGCCGGTGTAGGTGATATTGTTGAGGTGGTCGAATGCAGGCCATACAGCAAGAGCAAGAGCTGGCGACTCGTACGTGTTTTACAAAAAGCAGTTACTGAATAGTTTTTTTAAAAGGGTAAGGCATTGATTCAACAAGAAACAATGTTGACTATAGCTGATAACAGCGGCGCCAAGGCAGCGTTGTGTATAAAAGTTCTTGGCCGAGGCAGCAGCGGCAAAGGTAAGGCGACACGTCCGACGGCGACGGTTGGTGATGTTGTGTGTGTTGCGATCAAGAAGGCTTTGCCGAGTTGTCAGCTTGATACGAAGAAGGTTCACAAATGTGTGATTATCAGGACGAAGTATCCTATTAAGAGGGCGGACGGAAGTTATGTTCGTTTTGATAGTAATGCAGCGGTGATGATCGATGCTGAGAATAATCC